>ENA-OQNJ01000152-OQNJ01000152.1-human-gut-metagenome-genome-assembly--contig:-NODE-152-length-17809-cov-2.600837_pt1 | contig 17809 bp, 17 predicted proteins | sample MGYA00242630_ERZ504882 | MGnify/ENA primary metagenome ERZ504882 (study PRJEB26092, sample SAMD00036408) | human gut metagenome | host: Homo sapiens | study: EMG produced TPA metagenomics assembly of... | reverse complement strand
TGTGTGCCTGTATTCCCACCTTTTCCCAGCGTTTGGTCATCCTCCGCCTCCTGTTTCTTCCCCCTCCTACGGACTTTTTGGGGTAAAAAAGAGGTAAAAGTGGTGACAGCAGCCCTTTTTACCATATAAAAAAATGCTGCCATCACCCTATGAAACGTCCTGCCCATGATGCTTTCAATGGAAAGGGTGGTAGCAGTAGCAGCAGTTTTGCAAAACTCTGTGGTGGAAGTTTTCGCGTAGGATCCGGAATTTCACCTCAAAAAGACAAGGACGTTTTTTTAAAAAACGATCAAGAACTTTCAAAAAAAGATAACGAGCTTTTTAAAAAAGAACAAGAGCTTTTTTAAAAACGTCTTGATCTTTTTACCCTGCATGAAATGCCGAGAACTTTACGATCACATTCCATAGAAATACAAACCCTTTACGTACACTTTTTCTTCTCAAAAAGCCAAAAAACATCCTACTTTACATCAAGCCGGAATATCCTATAAAAAAAGTATATATAACTGACAACAAACATGTTATACGGAAGAATGCTTCAAAACGTAGTGAGGGCATGAGGGATTAGTGAGAGCATAAGTGAGAGCAACTATTTTTACCATAACTACACAAATCATTCATGGTCAACATGTTACATATACAGTGAGAGCATGAGGGCATGAACAATCCCAACTTTTTTGGATTTGGGCTTAACGATGAATAAAATAATGTATCAGGCTATTTTATAACATTACTTACTTATTCCAAACTACAGGATATTTTCAGGCTTGTCCGGATATTACCTCACCTCTCTCCGTCCTTCATAATACTTTTGCCGAAACGGTGCGGACGGTTAAGAAAATAGATACTTCCTCTACCCACCAACTGGTAGATAAAGTCGGTCTTGTCCACATAAACATATCCGTTTTCACGGATTTGACTAAAAAATTGTATGCCGATAGGGTATTTCATATTTTAATTATTTAGCACATAATATTATGAAGATAAACCAAACGAACCGATTTCATCCAATCCTGATTGAACATTTTTTATCGTGGACAGCTTAGCATAATAAAAAGGGTGTTTCATTTTGAACTGAGATTCCGAAAGAACCAACAGCACAAAAAGAAACACCCGAAAGACGTTTACTATACCCCCTCCCTTTGCACTTCCTTACGGAAGCATCGCGGCGTGGTAAAGTGGTAGAAAATCATCAGAAACGAATACGGAAACGGGTCAGTTTATCCGGATAGGTACGAAGAGAGAAAGTACACCCATGTTTTATCAAAACTTCACGAATAAAAATAAGACCGATACCCTGTCCGTTAGGCTTGGTGGAGAAGAAAGGACTGAACAGCTTGGTTTCCACCTCTTTACTGATACCGGCACCGGTATCAGCAATTTCCAACATCGTAGGTGATACGGAAGTACGGATAAAGATATCTCCTGTTTCCCCGATACTTTCAGCCGCATTCTTGATAATGTTGACCAATACTTGCTCAAACAAGGAAGTATCCATCATCACTTCGGGATTCTCTTTACATAAATTAAGATGCAGCGTAATCTTGCGGTTACGGCAAACCGTTTCCATAAATGTCTTGCAAGCGGCCACGCGGTCATTCAAGTCCACTGATTGTAATTGAGGCTCGGGAATCTTCACCACATTGGCGAAATTCGTGATAAAACGGCTCATGCTGTAGCAACGCTCTATGCAGACTTTCATCACTTCGCGCAAGTCTTCCGTATCCTCCATACATTCCAAGGCACCATCCACCGTATCAAGAGTAGAGGTAATGCCCGCAGTCGTATTATTCACCTCATGTGCTATCATACGGATCACTTTTTCGTATGCCTTTTTCTCTGCTTTCACCACCTCGGAAGTCAGACTTTCCACCAGAATAAACGGATGAGAAAAGCCTCTGTCAACAAAAGAAAGCCGGGAACAGCGGTAAATCATGGAGTCGCTCAGACGAATTGTTTCCGTAGTATCTTTGGGAATACGTTCTATTTCTTCGGCCAAAGGGGAAGCCAACTCGCACAGCAATCGGCCTCTGACTTCCTCTGACGAAGAATAATCCAAAAAAACGAAGAGCTGCCGCATTCAGCATGGAAATATGTCCGTCCAGAGTCAGTATGACAACTCCCATAGGAGAAGCACTGACCAGCAGGTCAAGAAAATGATTCTGCTCATGCAACCGGAGACGCTCGTCTTTCAACTGCTCCATCATGCGGTTGAAAACCAACACAATGCGGTCGGCTTCCTTTTGTCCGACAGGAGTCAGCCTACTGCTGAAATCCTGCTCACGAAGAAGTTCCATACCGTTGCCGATGATATCAAGCGGTTTCACGACTTTGCGGTAGAAATAAACCAGAAACACAAGACTGAATGTAATGACTCCCTCTCCTATATAAAACAACGCACCGCGTTCCTTCAATGTAAGAACGAGCAGGATAGTCCATACTGCTGTCAACAGTAATGCTAAAAAGAAGAACAAGAATTTCAGTTTCATATTTTATCCGGTTCCGTTTTTGCTAATCATTCACTTGTATATTGTATTTCTCCAAACGGCGATAAAGAGCGGCCCGGCTGATTCCTAAGGCTATGGCAACCTGTGACATATTATTGTTATACTTTTCAAGCGTTTGCAGAATAGTCTGCTTTTCTATCTCCTCCAAGGTCATGCCTTGCAGATTCGTTGTCATCTTCTGTTCTATAGGATGCTGGTATTGTGATTTAAAATCATCCGCAGTCAATATTTCCTTTCCACTGACCAGCAAGGTACGTTCCACCAAATTCTTTAATTCACGGATATTACCCGGATAAGGCAAACGGCTCAAATAATCCATCGCTTCAGAAGTAAATTCCACTTTGGGAAGACCGTTCGATTCACATTGTTTGTCGGCGAAATGACGGACCAATAACGGAATATCCTCACGGCGTTCGCGTAATGCCGGAAGATGCACCGTAATTAAATTAATACGATAGAACAAATCCTCGCGGAAGGTGTGTTCCTGCACCATCTGCCGTAAATCGGCATTCGTCGCACTGACCACACGGATATCGACTTTACGGGGACGGCTGTCGCCCAAAACTTCAAAAGTCTGCTCTTGTAACACGCGAAGCAGTTTCACCTGACAGCTTAAATCCAAATCGCCAATCTCATCCAAGAAAATCGTACCCTTATCAGCCAGTTCAAAACGTCCTACCCTGTCGGATGTGGCATCCGTAAACGCACCTTTCTTATGACCGAACATTTCACTCTCGAACAAAGTATGAGAAATACCTCCCAAATTCACTTTCACAAAAGGTTTCTTGCTACGGGGACTGTTCAAATGTACCGCTTCGGCTATCAACTCCTTACCTGTACCACTTTCACCGGTAATCAAGACCGATGCGTTGGTACGCGCTATCCGCTTGATCGTGGCCAGCACATCCATCAGTGCCTTACTCTTTCCAATGATATGACTACGGTTGAAGCCGTCATTATCTTCCACCGGAACCGCTGCTTTCTTATCTTGTGAAGTCAGTTCCAAAGCAGTTTCTATCCTTTGCATCAACGCTACGTTGTTCCAAGGTTTGGTAATAAAGTCGAATGCACCTGCCTGCATCCCTTGCACGGCAAGCTGGATACTTCCCCATGCCGTCATCAATATAACGGGAACATCGGGCCGGAACACTTTGACCTGTTTCAAAAGAGTCAATCCTTCTTCACCACTGGTGGACAGGGTGAAGTTCATATCCATCAAGATTAACTGGGGTGCAACCGAACGGACTATTTCAATAGCCTCTTTGGGACCCGGTACGGCCTGCACATCATATTTCGCCCTTTTCAGCATAAAGCTCAGAGAAGAACGAATGGCACTGTCATCGTCTATAATTAATATCATACTGCTGCAAATGTAGAAATTATTATTTTAATAAGTACAAAGACAACCCCATTTTATATTCAAACAGAATTGAATAGTAAAAATCCTATTGTTTGATAATCTTTTCGAAATCGGCATCAATATTAGTATTGGTATTGAAATCCCACAATGTCAAGCTGCGCAACTGGTAATAATAGTACCAATAATAGAACAACTCATTGATATGCTTCTGACGAGCCTCATCTTTCTTTGTCTGGGAGTCATTCAAATCCAATGTCGAGATTTTACCAACCATGAAGGTTTCCACATTGGTACTGTAACGTTTCTGGGCAATCTTGTCCGCATCGTCTGCTATCTGCAACTGGGCCTGCTGATTATTGAACTGTTCTACAAGGATAAACAGATTCTGATTGAAATTCATGGTTTCCTGACGTAACTTGCTTTCGGTCACATCGCGGTTACTTTGAGCAATCTTTACCTGACCACGACGTTTTCCCCAGTCAAGAATAGGAATCTTAAAACCGACTTCCACAATCTGGTTGTCTTTCAAACGGCGGTATGCACTATTAAATTCATTGTCTGTTCCTGTAAAACCTACCTGTGCATAGAGCTTGATTTCACGTAAATTACCTTTCGCCTTAGCCACTTCAAAATCTGCTTCCAACTGGCGGCGACGAATATTATGTGCAAATGAATTATTGGCAAGTGCTTTGTCCAAAACATCCGGATAGTTCAGCAAAACAGTCGGAATCGTTTCGGGAACAACCGGCTCCAGTTCCTCATCCTCTCCTAATGCCAGAAATGAACGGAGTTTGAACATATTACTTTTCAAGTTGCTTTCATTTTCAGTCAACGTAGAACGGGCATTCAATACATTCAGTTCCAATTGCAACAAATCATTTTCACTGATCTGCCCCATGCTACGCTTTGCCTTAGCCACTTCATACAGTTTATCTGCATTCTTCAGATTCTGTCGGGCAATGCCTACATTTTCCTTGGCCAGCAACAAATTGAAAAAACTAATTGATAGTAGTCATGGTTACCTCTTCGGTTGCAGTAAGAAATGCGGCTTTAGCTTCAGCGTATCTCACCGGTTCGATGCGGCGGTTCCATTTAATTGTATTCACTCCGAAAATAGGTTGTTCCAAAGTCAATGCCACAGGAACAGACATATATCGTTTTGATTTATCTCCATCCAGTTGTTTCAAGAAATCAAGAGAGGTATTCAATGAGAGTTTACCACCGGTCAACCAAATATTCTGATCGATAGAAACTTCACCATTCATTTCCATATAATTATTACGTACAAATGTATAAGCACCGTTATCCTGCTGATAAGAATTATACTTCTTATTATAGCTGGGAATAGTGGCTTCAAAATTCATTTCCGGAAGCAAATCCGCACGGAAAGTACGATATTCCCAATAAGCGGTTTTCAGCTCGTTTAAAGCTACGGCCGCATCTACACTTTGCACACGGGCAATAGTAATGGCTTCCTCCAAAGTGATGGCACGTCGCTTTTCTTGTGGCTGCGCTCCGGCAACCAACGATATGCCAAAGGCTAAAAATAGAGATATTACTTGTTTTTTCATTGCGTTATTATTCTTTTTATCAAAGGTAAGGCAAATGGTATGCCAAAAAACTATTTCACTGTTTTATAACACCTTACAACAAGAATGGGGTGTCCGAAATCGGACACTCCATTCATATACGAACACTGCTGATCATGTGACAATGAAATAATGTGGCAACATATTGGCAAACTGATAAACTGGCACCTTATTCTTCATGTAATGCCTCAGCCGGTTCGATACTCATGGCACGACGGGCAGGGTATCCTATTCCAATGACAATCATTCCAGCAATCAGAATAAAAGTGCCCAGAACCGTAATCGCAAAACGCCCTGCCGTAAAAGGCATACGTGTAACTTCCACCAGTTCGGCATATCCCAAATTCCACGCCACAACCAATGCAGGAATAGCAGATATCAGCAATAACAAGACTCCTTCCCCCATCAGACGACCGCAGATTCCCCAACGGGTAGATCCTAAAGCCATACGCAACGCTATTTCGGCACGCCGATGCTGTGTCCGGAACCAGAAAGTTCCGATAATGCCTAGAAAGATATTCAGCAATAAGAAAAATATGATACAAAATTGCGTATTCAACTCATTCACCGAATCCGTTTCATAAGCTGTGCGTACATCACTCAAAGGAGTTATATCCAAAAGATATAGATTGCCCACCTGATATTGACGGTCGGCATCCACTATCAAACGGTCTATGAATCCATCATTCTGTCCCTCACGAACACGCAGGCAAACTTCTATATAAACCGTCTCACCTAAGGATTCCAACGCCTCATCTGTCAGGTACACAGCAGCATAACGGGAGCCGTAATCATCCGGAGCTGTAAAATGGTCATAACGGACCGGCTCGGTAAGAGCAGCTATAGAAAGATGCTCCGCCTCCGGCTCATTCCGCCAAACAGGTACCCTACGCCCTAAAAGTTCCTTACCATGCCAAGGTGCATCCTGATAAACATCGGCAATATTCACAGATAAGACCATGCCGGACGGTGTCAGTGCCTCAGCAAGGCTTTCACTACCCGAACCGTCTATATTACGATAACGGAATACATTAAAATACTCCGGAGTTATCCATCGTTTCAAACTACGTACCGGGACTGTATCCAGATAAAATGAAAAACTGTTTGCACCGTCATTATAAGGTATACAGTTTTGCGAGAGGCTGACTGCTTCCACATCCGGACGATGCGCAAGCCTGTTTACAATTTCATGCAAATCGGCAATATCTTCTTTCATAGTACGGCCAGGCTGATAAGCAGCCGCCTTCGAAGTCATCCGCTCAAAACGAAGAACATACGTATTTTCTATATCAAAGCCCATCGGCAAATTATAGATGCTCAATGTGACATATACCACATCCACAATATACCATAATATGACAAACACCACAAAAAGTTCCATCCACAGAAACGCATTGCTGCGGCGCTCGTTCCATATCTGTTTCAATAAATTCCTGTTCATGATCTAACGTTGGTTTAAAGCGTCCGTAATATTCATGCGCGATGCCCTCCAGGCAGGGATGCACGCTGACAGCAAATTCAAGAGCAGGCAGAAAATGAATGCGGCCAAGAATATCCAGGGACTGAACAACATATCTGCCGAAAGACTGGTTTCTCCTATTTGGGCACGGTTCTCGCTATTGGAAAATAAGAAATCATTCAATAAAAAAGTACATGCATAACTGAAAAGCATTCCTACTGCTCCGGCTATGAGCGTCAATAATAAGTTTTCATAAAACACTTGCCTCAACAAGACATTGGCAGTAGCACCAAATGCCTTCCTCACTCCTATTTCCGACATGCGCTTCCGCATACGGGACAAAGTCATGCTACTCAAATTTATAGCCGGTACCAGCAATAAAATAACAATCACCAGCAGGTAGTGCAAATAAGCTTCCTTCGCCTGTAACTCTCTTCCCCAGTGACGAAAGATAAAAGAGAAACGATCATCGGGTTGTCCACGATAAAAAATTTCGGAATCCTGCAATCCGTCATTGAATTTCTGACGCAGGCGTTCCGCCTCTTCTCTGATGGCAGGAAAATCTTTCTCCGAATGTGCCAGAATGACCACACGAAAAGTTCCCATCGCATTGTCATACCAGCACTTCCTGGCTATTTCTGTTGAATTGAAAGGTATCCAAATCTGTGCATAAGAAGAAACAGCCAGTTTGGATACATCTTTCACAACACCCACTACCGTATAATCGGCCAAGTTGAGTTGGACCGTACGTCCTACCGCTTCTACCGTACCAAACAAATTCCGGGCCACAGAAGCACTAAGTACAACCTTAGGAAGTCCGCTTTCACTATCGGCAGCCGTAAACGGCTTTCCGGCAATAAAATCAAAAGAGAACACTTTCCAAAAGGTATCGTCAGTTTCAAGGTTATCCACTGTCATCATTTTTCCCGCAGGTACAGAAATACGCATCCTGCCTCCTGTAGACACTATAGTTACCGCCTCAGGAACAGTAAGTGCCTTAAAACACTCTTTAGCCACCGTGAGTGACATACAGCCGTTTGATGAATTATCACTGGTATCTCCTTTCTGATGAATAGACATCGCTTTCATATAAAGAGAACGTGAACGGTTCACCTCGGGCACACAATCCGTAATGCGTACTTCCAACACCAGGACAATGACCATGATCATACAAATAGCCAATGCCGTTCCTATGATAGAAACCAAGCTGATGAGCCTATTCTCACGAAGTTGGTAAAAAGCCTGTTTAATATATAGTTTTATCATGTTTGTGCTATGCTCTAAAACCTTTTAACAAAAAAAGAGATTACTCATTATGCAATGCTTCCGCCGGCTGAACTTTCATAGCCTTACGTGCGGGAATCCAAATGCCTACTACAATCATCAATGCAATCAAAATAAAGGAAATAAGAACTGTTATTATGAAACGTCCACCTTCAATAGTAGTGCCATTCATCCAAGCATTCAATTCACTATTTGCCAGATTCCAATCAATAAAAATCGCAGGAATTGTGGCCACCGCCAATAATATCAATCCCTCTGCCAACTGACGGACAAAGATACTATGATCTGTTCCACCCAATGATTTCATCAATGCAATCTCACCACGTCGTTGCTGAGTACGGAACCAGAAAGTACCTAGCAATCCCAAGAATATATTCAACAACAAGAAACCCATTCCGAAAAGGTAACTGTTCCAGGCATTCGTATGTGACTGCTGAAAGTTACGACGGATATCGGTAAAAGAACGCACATCCGCGATAAACACATTGCCCACGCGATACAGTTTCTCACTATCCGCTTTCAAACGGGCTATAAAATCGCGATCTTGATCCTCTTTTACGCGTACACAAAGCTCCGTGCCCAAATCATACCATTCTTCCGGCATAGGAGCCACCATGCAGTAACTATTCCATGCCTCAAAATAATCCCCATAACGGACAACCTGCAAAGAAGCCGCTAAATTATATGTATTCGTTGTATCCCCGAACAAATAAAATTGTTTGTCTACCAATGAAGTCAAATCACATCCATAGCGCCGTTTATAAAGATTATCTGAAGCTAAGAAATTCTTCGGATGTTTCAGCATCTCAGCCAGTTGTTCAGGGGTCTCCCCACGGGTGCCACGATAACGGAACACACGGACAAAATCGGGAGACACCAATCTGCGTATAGTCCATCCCGGCGAACGTAATGTATCATACACCACTGACGCACTGCTGTTACTGCCATTATACGGGTAAGAATTTTGTCCTAATCCGGCTGCCTCTATGTCCGGTCTATGCTGAAGACGACTTAGAAGTTCCTTGATATCCTGCCGCTTTTCCTCGTCTGTCTGATTGGGAATAAGTCTGGACTTTTGTCCGTAAGACGTCCATTTGCACCAAATAGCAATGAGAATATCAAATCCCCGTGGTTCATTATAAATTGAGGTCTGCACATACATGTAGTCCACAATATACCATAAAACGACACTTACCAACAATAATTCGGTGACAAGCCAAAGATTAGACCGCCATTCATTTTTTTATCTGAGTAAATAGTTTCTTATTCATCTTGATTCTTTACTTTTAATTCGTTATCACCTTAGTGAATCCTTCCTCCCAGTGCATTGACAATGCTAGTCCTTGAAGCCCTCCAAGCAGGAATGCCGCTACTCAGCAAATTCAAAACAAAGCAAAACAACAACGCATAAAGGAAAGTGGAAGGGTGCAATAAAATACTGGAATCAACTGTAGGGGCATTCAATGTCGCACTATAAGGCTGTGCAAACAGGATATCGGTACCTAAATAAGCCATAACAATACTGATAAACAAACCTACGGCACCAGCCAACAAAGTCACGACCAGGTTTTCCATGATTATTTGTCCAACCATTTCCATGCGGGTGCTCCCAAAAGCACGGCGTACTCCTATTTCCGCCACACGTTGGCGCAACCGGCTTTGCGTCATACTGCTCAGATTTATAGCAGGTACTAACAACAGAATGATAAAAATGATAGCACGTTCACGACGAGCCGACTTCAAATCCGGCTCCAAATTAGCTGCAAATGAAATAGACTGAGTTTCCTGATCGTATGGCCGGTTACGGTCTATCAACGTATACCCCTGATCGGCAAGAATAGAATTATACTCACTCATACGCCGCTTGGCTTCAGCACGGATTTCTCCAAAATCATCATGGCTTCGAGCCAAAATAGTGACACTCATCATCCCCATGTGCTGGTCACTCCACGTATCATTAGGCAAATCCGTCGAAGTAAAGGGAATCCATACTTGGCCATAAGAAGCATCGGCAAGAGTAGATACATCTTTCACTACCCCTACCACACGATAGGGAGCATGATTCAACAAAAACTCTTTGCCCGCAGATTCTGTGGAACCAAACAAAGCCCGCGATATGCTCTCAGTAATCACAGCCACAGGAGTGCCTGCATTGAAAGTAGCTTCATCGTATGGTTTTCCATTCACAAAACGAAAATCGAACACTTTAAAAAAAGTATCATCCGTTTCCCGCACATCCGCTCCAATAGCCGGCATAGCGGGTAATGAAACAGGAGTCGATACCGGCATACTGCAATAAATAGTGACAGCTTCAGGGGTTTTCAATGATTTATATATCTCACGCGCTGTCCGCACACTCATCGGTCCGTTACTTGTTCCGTCCCCCCAATCCTTATGACTAATACTCATATAATGCACATGCAGAAAACGATCCCGGTTTGACTCGGGAGAAAAACGGAGCGACCTTCACTTGTTGTAGCATCACTACCAACATAATAAGGAAAATGCTAAGAGCAGTTCCTGCAATGCTGATGACACTGATAAGCGGATGCTGGCGAAGTTGCGCCAAAGCTTGCTTAAAATACTGTTTAATCATCTCTGTTATTTCTTAATAAATTCCTTTTCATAGTAATCAGTAGTTATTGCACCTGACGCCCATCAAAGAAACGAATGGTTCTGGAAGTCTGTTTGGCTTGTTCTTCATTATGGGTTACCATCACAATGGTCCGTCCATCCTCTTTATTTAATTTATGCAACAATTCCATGACCTCTGCACCCATCTTTGAGTCCAGATTACCGGTAGGCTCATCCGCAAGAATAATTTCAGGATTACCCACAATAGCACGGGCTATCGCTACACGCTGGCACTGTCCTCCGGAAAGCTGTGTGGGCATGTGCCGCATACGATGACTTAAACCGACACGATCCAACACTTCTTTTGCCAGACGGGTACGCTCCTTGGCAGCCATCTTTCTATAGAGCAAAGGCAACTCCACATTGTCAATCACATTCAGCGAATTAATCAGGTGGAACGACTGGAATACAAAGCCCAAGGTCTTGTTACGGAAAGCAGCCAGTTCCTTGTCCTTCATGCTTTCTACAGACGTGCCGTTTATTTCAATCTTTCCACTGCTGGGAGCGTCCAGCAACCCCATAATATTCAGCAAGGTAGACTTGCCGCAACCGGAAGGACCCATAATGCTGACAAACTCCCCTTTAGCCACATCCAAATTTACATTTTCCAGCGCTAATGTTTCAATCTCATTCGTACGGTAGATTTTATTGATACCGGTTAATTTAATCATTGCCATAATCGTTTCGTATTTAAATTGTTAATCTTATCTCATACTAGTTATCTCAAAATCCATACACCTATAAACAGACCGGTTTACAGCCGTTTATCATTTTTTTTAAATCTTAATCCTACTCATCCCGCAATGCATCCACCGGAGTTATGCGGCTGATGCTGCGTGCAGGAATATAAATGCCTATACTGACCACAATCAGCAAGATAATCCATACAATCAGTGACACTCCTAAAAAATGAAGCGGGAATCTATTCACCCAATAAATGGGAAGTATTTCCTGTTCATTCCACATATTGGTATAAAGCCCTTCTTTCAAGGCATATTGCAAATAAATAAGACAACCGGTCAAAGTAGCCAGCGTAGAAAGCACTATCCCTTCGCCCAGCAACATACGGATGATATAAACAGACCGGGCACCGAAACTTTTCATGATACCCACTTCCTCCCGACGGCTGCGTGTCTGCATCCAAAAGGTACCGGAAACTCCTAAACATAAACTGATCAGGAAGAATCCTCCCATCAGTAAATTCACACGATAAGTATAATTCACCGTATTCTCTTCATCATTGTCCGCTATTACTTCATGATAACTCTTCACACTACGCATATATAGATTACCCACACGCAACTCTTTCTCCGCCCATGGTCTGAAATGCTGCATAAATTGCGTTTCGTTTATAGCCGGTTTAGTACGGAAAACGATACATACCTCTTCCGGTATTTCGAATTTTTCCAACTGTTGAGGCTCGGCCAATACATTCTGCGGCTGCATGCCATTGCGCATACGTAGTTTACCGATGGTTGCTTTTATAATCCAGTTCAAGGTATCCGTTTTAAAATCAACATAGCGATAGCCCAATGAAACGACTCCCGGTACAGGATCTACGGTCATAACGACTTCTTTATTTTCAAAAGGCATACGATCCAGTTCTTCGTTAGTCTGCCCTTCCACTTCCTCAAATCCAAATGTGCTGAAAAACTGGCTCTGAGGCTCAAAGAACATCACCATATAGGGATAATAATGTAAAGAGTCCGTATTTAACGAACGGCTCCATGAACTGGAACAAAACGGACCGACGTCTCTAAACTGCAAAGTTGCATACCGCACATCTTCATAGTCGCGAATGCGCGAAAGAATCCGTCGTACATTGGCAGCACGTGCCTCCGGAGTGTCTTCCCCTGCTTCAAAAACGCGCTGATTTGGAAGAGACAGCAGCAAGATTCAGTCTGTACATTCCTTCCTCTGTGATACCGGTAGGCAGCCCCCTGTCGTGGGTAGTCACCACAATCGGGTCAGTCAGTACCCATATCACCATAGATACAATGATCAACTCTGCCAACAACCAGCCATTGCGGTATCGGCGTGCCCATAAATTCTTACCTATCAAATGTAGCATCGCATCCCCCTCCTTTTATTTCTTCTGATTCAATGAATAAACGATATCCTTACCCAGTGCCTTCCACGCCGGCCATAATGCAGAGAATAAATTCAGCAAAAGACAAACGATAAAACCTGCACAGAAAATCCATGGAGAGAACAGCATATCAAAACTGACGATTGTATCTACTCCTTCAGGAGCGGAATTTCCGTAACGCTCAAACAAAGTAAACACCCAATTACGTCCGGCTATCAATATCGTCCAGACACAACATAAGCCTAGCAGTCCCCCCAAACAGGTCAATATCAAATTCTCGATCAATATCTGACGAAGCAAACGTCCGCGGTCGGCACCGAAGGCTTTACAGATACCCATTTCCGGAAGACAGTTTTCCATGCGCGTACTGATCATCGCACATAAATTAAGAGCAGGCACCAATAAGAAAATCAAAACAAGCCCTCCCCAAAGACGTATCAGCTCCCACCAGTCCAAAGGAACATTTCCACGCCGATAGACACTTTTCCAATAAACATCCGGACCTGATAAAACCAATTTATTCTCTTCCTGTGAAGTATTATATTTACGGACCATTTCATGCATGGCCGCCTCCAAAGCCGCTCCCATGGCATCATCCTTCACCTTGAAATAAACCGTATAGGGTCCCAACATACCGGCATCACTTTTAGAATCCTTATCATAGCCTGCCACTGTAGTATAAGGCAGATATAATTGTGCAAAGGAGTCTCTTGTCAGGAAACTTGCATCTTTCACAACTCCCACAATGCGACAGTCCGTATAATTCAAGCTGAAAGTCTTGCCAACCACCTCTGTGGTGCCGAACAGACGACGTGCCAAGTCCTCCCCTACCACCGCATTCATGATACCACTCTCAAAATCGGCCTGCGAGAATGGCTTCCCAGCTAAAAAAGAGAATTGAAAGATACGGAAAAAAGCAGGATCGGTATATTTCACTTTCACATTCAGTTCCGAACCCAAGTTCTCAGGTTGAATGTAGTCATCCAATTCCCACGAGTTATATACAGCAGAAACCCGCTCGGCCTCCTGCATGGGATACCACCAGTCACGTACCAATTGGTGAGAGCTTTGCCAACTGCCACTTCCACGGGTTTTCACCCGTTGCACCGTAACAGACTTCAAAACCCACGTCTCAGCACGGTTTGTCTCCGGATAAACAGGTGCCACTCTTATATAATGTGCCACAAAAACAACCATAGTCATGGCAATAGCCAATCCCGCACCTGTTATATAAAGCACACTGAACAGTTTATGCTGTTTCAGCAGCTCCCAGGCCTGCTTCCAATAATATTTTATCATAATGAGAACGAATTATCATCAGTATCCGGGGCGAGCAGAAGGGAATATGCCTCCCTTCCACCCGGTTTCCCGCTACTTTAATTTAAGAGAGAAAGTTTTATCTTGTTGTTTATGTCATAGCTGCTCTCATTTCAACTTCAACTTATTCTTGTTTTTATAGCTGCTCATATCACTGACAACTACCTTGTCACCCGGCTTCAGCCCCGATACGACTTCCACATATTCAAAGTTGCTGTCGCCCAACTGAACTTTACGCTTCACGATTTCATCCTTACTGTCCTGGACAAATAATTCGTATTCACCCCGGCCCACATAATAAGAAGCATTCGCCAATCTTAAGACTCCTTCCTTCACGGCATTCATGACATACACATCTGTCTTCAAGCCGGAACGCAATCGCTTGTTATTATCTTCATTCAATTGTACAATAAACGAAATCACCCCATTCTTACTCAACGGTGTCACACTACTTACCGTTCCTTCCAGTTTCTCATTGCCAATCTTGACTATGGCACGTCCACCTGCTGCCACACGGTCACCGTATGTATCGGCTATTTCACCTTCCACTTTAAAGTGGCTCAAATCAGAAATGATAGCTACCTGGCTGCCTTCCGCTACCTGCGCACCTACCTGATTATTTATATAGGTAAGAATCGCTTTACGCGGTGAACGAATTTGAGCGTCATCCAATGTACGTTTCATTTCAGCAAGACTCTTTGAGAAAATATTGAATTCCAATTCCTTCACTTTCAAATCAGCCTCTTTTACTTTCGATTCATTCGCGTATTGCTGACGGAGCTGTTCCAATTCCAATTTTCCGGTATTAAAGTTCAGTTCAGCCTGACGAACCTTGTCCGTTGTTCCAGAGCCCAAACTATCCAAATAACGTTCGTTACGAAGTTCCACCTCCATACGGTTCAATTTCATGGCGGAAATTTTCACTTGCATCGATAAATCACTCAGATACGTATTATTATTCACTTTCAACTGCTCTAACTGATAACGTTTCATCTGTTCTTCATCCAGTAATTTCTTGTATTCGGTTTCCGTACTCTGCAAATCAAGTTTCAAAATCGGCGTACCCACATCCACGCTGTCTCCTCCCTTACGGTAAACTTCCACGATACGAGTATTAATAGGTGAGTTGATAATCTCTTCAAAAGCCGGAACAACCTTACCGGAAGCACTGACACTTACTTCAATAGTTCCATTGTCTACTTCTGAAAACACCAAATCTTTCCTATTGACGCTGCTTCGCATAAACCGAAATCAATACAGCTATACATACCACTGCCGCCACACCTATTGCACCATATTTAAATGAACTTCTTTTTGCGCTCCTTATCACGCACTTCTTTAGGAATTTCTCTGTCCATAACTTATTGTAATTTTATTATTATCATTTTTGTGCTAAAGAATAAACAACATCCGTGCCAAGGAAACAACTTATTGATAATCAACAACAAATAAAGCGTACAGGGTGTCCGATATCGGACACCCTGTACGCTTTTAAACATCAGTTACCGTACAATAATGATTAACGCAAGCGCAATATATCACCTACTTTAGGAGAAGGGTCTTCCGGTTTCATCTTATTCATTTTATATAAATTTTTCAGACGAATACCATATTTTTGGGAAATGGAATACATAGATTCTCCCCCGACGGTACAACATGAATTATGTGTTCCTTATCCGCACGACGATGCTTTTTATCCAAATAAATAATATCGCCTGGCTTCAATACATATCCCTTATAAAGATCATTGTATTTCCTCAACTTGCGTTGACTGATATCAAATTCTTTAGAAAGTTTTTTAAATGTATCCCCCGGACGTACCACAATATAGAGTAAATCATTAGCCAAATAAGGCTGATGCGGGTTTGGGAATTCCTTCATCCACTTTATACCATCCTTGGTATCATACTTATGTAATTCATATAATTCAATGATATCAATTAAACGATATGCATAGCGAGGGTCAGTAGCATATCCCGCTTTCTTCAGCCCATGCGCCCATCCTTTATAATCGGTGATTTTTAATTTAAAAAGAGATGCATAACGTGAACGTCCTTTTAAAAATTTAGAATGATCTTCATATGAATCACGAGGGTGCTTATAGGCACGAAAACATTCATTACGGGCATCATCATCATGCCGTACAGTACGACCAGTCCAGTCACCACCACATTTTATACCGAAATGATTATTGGATTTACGAGCCAGTGTACTTTTTCCCGCTCCTGATTCCAATAATCCTTGAGCCAGAGTGATGCTGGCAGGAATACGATACCGTTTCATCTCATCGATAGCGAGATCTTTATACTTATGAATATATTCCTCATACTGCCGGTTACGGGTTTGCGCTTGCACTGTAAAATTACATAGACAACAAAACAACCCGATTAATATAAATTTCAACGTATGTTTCATCATATAAAACTGTTTCAAAATCGCGACTATACTTTTTCCGCTATATATAGTTGCAAACTTACCATTTTTATCCGGCTGTATGCAATCTTTTTAAATTAATTACGAATTTCATTCGAATTCCAAAAGTCCAAAGAAATCCGGACGATGAAAATCCGGCTTCTCTATTTTAATAGGATTCCATGATAAGAAATGAGGCTTTTGCAATTCATCTCCACATTTATAAAAATTAGCCCGTATGCTCATTCCATCCAGTCCGGTAATGGCATGCTTAAAAAATACCTTATACGGAATCAGCAAAGCCACCTCCCAAGTACATTCTCCTATCTTTTCTTCAAAAGTTTCTCTGCCCAAGCTAGCCCAACGCTTCACCTGATCCGTTATTTCAGAAGGAGCCATTTCACGATTATTACGCTCCGAACCTGCTGCTAAAAGAATCGTAGCGATACAGTTACATTCCAAATTATAATAAATGCCATCTCCCGCAGGAATAGAGAAAAATTCCACGCAGGAATCTGTCCAAACACTACCGTTATCTTCACCGTATTTGGCACGAACACTGTCTTCTACTACTTTATAATGGACTAATATAGCATCATTTGTATAGGCTATACGAAAAGAGACTTGAGGTTGATAAGGATATTCTTTCCAGTTCACTATATTAATAGGATGATACGTAATGTTCTCATTATCAAACAAGGTCGGTATTTGTCGTGCATCTTGAACTTTACCACTTAATTTCTTTACTTTCATCGTATTATTTTTATTAGTTAAATAGCTACTATTAGCTTCACAAAAATATATACTTCCACTGAGAAAACAAAATAGTGGCTACCATAAACAGCAGCCACTAAAAGAATAAAGCTATAAAGACAATGAAAGCACAATTTTTACATTTTCGTCCATATTTATTTCTTCACATCGCCCTGTGGCATATGTCTTCTCCCATCATGCTGCTTTTTCATTCCTTGTCTTTTTCTCATCTCTTTACGGAATTTATCGCCATTGTGTTTCTCCATATTATACATTTTCTGAATTTGTTTAGGAGAAAGAAATTTCCGGAACTCATTATAATACTTCTCACGAACATCCAGTATCTTTCTACTCTGCGCGAAACGTGCCTTGATAGCCTGCTCCACTTCAGCATCTGTAGGAAGC
>ENA-OQNJ01000149-OQNJ01000149.1-human-gut-metagenome-genome-assembly--contig:-NODE-149-length-17905-cov-3.775734_pt1 | contig 17905 bp, 17 predicted proteins | sample MGYA00242630_ERZ504882 | MGnify/ENA primary metagenome ERZ504882 (study PRJEB26092, sample SAMD00036408) | human gut metagenome | host: Homo sapiens | study: EMG produced TPA metagenomics assembly of... | reverse complement strand
GAACAGAACAGTTTGACTGCGGGATCATGATCTCAGCAAGCCACAATCCATACTATGATAATGGAATCAAATTGATCAATGCCAAAGGGCATAAGATGGAAGCAGAAGTTGAAAATGAGATCGAAGCATATATTGATGGGGAGATCCATGAAATCCCATTTGCAACAAAGAAAGAGATTGGACGAGCAAAAGACTATGCAGCCGGAAGAAATCATTATATCGGGTATCTGATCTCTACAGCAACAAGATCATTTAAAGGTGTCAAAGTCGGATTAGACTGCTCTAACGGAAGCTCATTTGCGATCGCAGAGAATGTATTTAAAGCACTTGGTGCAGAGACACATGTGATCAATAATGAACCAGATGGAACAAATATCAATACAAACTGTGGATCTACACATATCGAGATCTTACAGGGATATGTAAAAGAAAACCACTTAGATGTTGGATTTGCATATGATGGAGATGCAGACCGTTGTATCGCAGTCGATGAGAATGGACAGGTTGTCGATGGAGATCTGATCCTTTATGTATGTGGACAGTATCTGAAGAAACACGGAGACTTGAACAATAATACAGTTGTTACAACTGTAATGTCCAATCTTGGATTATATAAAGCGTTTGATGCAGCAGGAATTGCTTATGAGAAGACTGCTGTTGGAGATAAATATGTTAATGAGAATATGGTGAAGAATGGTCACGCATTAGGTGGAGAACAGTCTGGACATATCATTTTCAGCAAGTTTGCAACAACAGGAGATGGTATTTTAACATCCTTAAAGATCATGGAAGCAATGATCGAGCAGAAACAAAGCCTTGCACAGTTAGCAGAACCCGTTGAGATCTTCCCACAGATCCTTGAAAATGTCCGTGTATATGACAAAGCAGTTGCACAGGCAGATGAAGACGTACAGAAAGCAGTTAAGGAAGTAGAAGCAGAACTTGGAGATGAAGGAAGAATTCTTGTACGTGAGAGTGGAACAGAACCATTAGTACGTGTTATGGTTGAGGCAAGAAGCCATGAGATCTGCCGTGAGAAAGTAGATAAAGTGGTCAAAGTTTTAAGAGAGAAAGGTCACGTAATCAAATAATCTATGGAAAAATTATATGCGGATATAATTATTAATATTTCACATGAGGCACTGGATAAGGTGTTTGCCTATAAGGTGCCTTTTTCCATGATCAAGGATATTCGGGTGGGACAGCAAGTCGTTGTCCCATTTGGACGTTCTAATAAGGAACAGACGGGATATGTCGTCAACCTTTCACGGACAGTTGACTATGATGAGAGTAAAGTCAAAGAAATCTTAAGGATTGAGACGGATCATGTTGGTGTGGAGTCAAATATGATCGAGTTAGCTGCGTGGATCAGAGAGAATTATGGATCAACAATGATCCAGGCATTAAAAACCGTACTTCCAGTGCAGGAAAAAGTTGCACGAAAAGCGAGAAAATACATTGAGCTATGCATTGAGAAAGTGCATGGACCAGCGATGCTTGATGAATATTTCAGTAAGCATTATGTGGCGAAAGCAAGACTTCTTGCAGCTTTATTAGACCATGGGAAGATCTCATGGGAAATGGCATCGAAAGATCTAAAGATTTCAAAAAGTACAGTAGACAGCATGGAAAGAGAAGGAATTCTTCATGTTGTGACAGAATATTATTACCGGAATCCTGGAGAGTTCAGTATAGCAAAAGCAGAAGCGCATGTGTTAAATGAACAGCAACAGGAACTGATCGATGAATTTCGGGAAGATTTTTTAAGAGAAGACCACAAAACCTATCTTTTACATGGAATCACAGGAAGTGGGAAGACAGAAGTTTATCTCGCAGCGATCGAAGAAGTGATCAAACAGGGAAAACAGGCAATCGTCCTGATCCCAGAGATCGCACTGACTTATCAGACGGTTACAAGGTTTACCAAACGATTTGGAGAGCGTGTATCAATTCTGAATTCACGATTATCCAAAGGTGAGAGATACGATCAGTGGCTTCGTGCACAGAGGGGAGACGTGGATGTGATCATTGGACCACGATCTGCATTGTTTGTTCCATTTTCGAATCTTGGGCTGATTGTGATCGATGAGGAACATGAAGGCAGTTACAAGAGTGAACAAACTCCCAAATACCATGCAAGAGAAGTTGCGATCAAAAAAGCACAGATGGAAGGTGCATCGGTGATCTTAGGTTCGGCGACACCATCAGTTGAGAGTTATAAACATGCACTGGATGGAACTTATCGGCTGTGGGAGTTGACAAAACGAGCCAAAGAAGCAGTGTTACCGCAAGTCTATATTGAAGATCTAAGAGAAGAATTAAAAGCGGGAAACCGTAGCATGTTCAGTCGAAGACTGAAAGAACTGATAAAGGATCGTTTGAATAAAGGCGAACAGATCATGTTGTTCTTAAACCGGCGTGGTTATGCGGGATTCGTTTCATGCAGAAGCTGTGGTCATGTCATGGAATGCCCTCATTGTGATATTTCTATGACATATCACAGAGATGGAAGACTGCGCTGCCATTATTGCGGATATGAACAGCCGATGCTGAAGGTTTGTCCAGAGTGTGGAAGCCCGTATATTGGAACATTCGGTCTTGGAACCCAGAAAGTGGAAGCTGCATTATACAAAGAATTTCCACAAGCAAAAGTGCTTCGTATGGATATGGATACAACGAAGAGAAAGAATAGTCATGAACAGATCTTATCGGCATTTTCTGATGGAGAAGCAGATATTTTAGTGGGAACACAGATGATCGTCAAAGGACATGATTTTGCGAATGTAACATTGGTAGGTGTTTTGGCAGCAGATCTTTCCCTGCATGCCAATGATTACCGGGCAGGAGAAAGAACATTCCAGTTATTGACACAGGCTGCGGGAAGAGCAGGAAGAGGCGACAAACCAGGAGAAGTAGTGATCCAGACATATTCCCCAGAACATTACAGTATCCAGACTGCAGCCAAACAGGATTATCACGCATTTTACAAAGAAGAGATCAGCTACCGAAGCTTGATGAGATATCCACCAGAATGGCAGATGTTGGTCGTATTTGCATCAGGAGAAGATAAAGCATGGCTTGATAAAGTAATGGATGCGATGGCAAATGTGGTAAAACATATGGATCTGATGGTGATCGGGCCGAGCGAGGCAGGATTTGGCAAGATCAATGATCAATACCGCAAAGTGATATATATTAAGAATAAAGATTACGAGACACTGGTGAAAGCAAAGAACCGTCTGGAACAGTGGATCGATTTAAATAAGATCAGGAAAAATTTACTGGTCAATTTTGATTTTAACCCAATGAACAGTTATTAAAAGAAAGGGAGAACAATTATGGCAATTCGACAGATTCGAGTATTAGGAGACGATGTTTTAAGAAAAAAATGTAAAGAAGTAAAAGAAATGACACCAAGAATGCATACATTAGTAGAAGATATGTATGATACAATGTATGAAGCAATGGGTGTTGGTCTTGCAGCACCTCAGGTGGGAATCTTAAAAAGAATCGTAGTCATTGATACTGGAGAAGAGGGAGAATGTGTAACTCTTGTCAATCCAGTGATCACACTGAAAGAAGGAGAGCAGGTAGGAGAAGAAGGATGTTTAAGCCTTCCAGGAAAAGTAGCAGTTGTGAAACGTCCAGATCATGTGATCTGTGAAGCATTTGATGAAGATATGAATCCGATCACAGTAGAAGGATTTGGATTATTTGCAAGAGCGCTCTGTCATGAAACAGACCATTTGGATGGAATTTTATATCCAGATGTAGCAGAAGAACCAGCAAGAGACGTCACGATGGAAGAGGTAGAATAAGATGAAAGCAGTATTTATGGGAACACCGGAGTTCGCAGTACCAACACTGCAGGCACTGATCGATCACCATGAGGTGCTTGCTGTTGTGACACAGCCGGATAAACAAAGAGGTAGAGGAAAGAAGATGCAGTTTCCTCCAGTCAAAGAAAAAGCAGTGGAATATGATATCCCAGTATATCAGCCACAGAGAGCCAGAGATGAGGAATTCATTGAAGAGTTAAAAAACCCTCAACCCAGATGTGATCGTTGTTGTTGCTTATGGACAGATCTTACCAGAAAGTATCTTAAATATTCCAAAGTATGGATGTATCAATGTTCATGGATCACTCCTTCCAAAATACAGAGGAGCAGCACCGATCCAGTGGGCAGTCCTTGATGGAGAAGAAAAGACAGGAATCACAACCATGTATATGGAAAAAGGATTAGATACCGGAGATATGATCGATAAAGCAGAAGTTGTTTTAGATAAGAAAGAAACAGCTGGTTCTCTGCATGATAAATTGATGGTATTAGGAGCAGATTTATTATTAGAAACATTAAAGAAATTAGAAGATGGAACAGCCGTCAGAGAAAAACAAAATGACGAAGAAAGCTGTTATGCCAAAATGCTAAGTAAAGATATGGGGCAGATTGATTTCACAAAATCAGCAAGAGAAATCGAATGTCTGATCCGTGGAATGAATCCATGGCCAAGTGCTTATACATCCTTAGATGGAAAGACAATGAAAGTTTGGGAAGCAGATGTGCTTGATGCACAGAGTAAAGAAGAACCAGGAACGATCGTAGAAGTCAACAAAAAAGAGATCATCGTAGCAACAGGAAGCAATGATCTTGCACTTCATGAGATTCAGCTGGCAGGAAAGAAACGTATGCAGGTACAGGCATTTTTACTTGGATATCAGGTAGAAGCCGGAACAAAATTAGGAGAATGATACGATGCAAAATCCGAGAGAATGTGCATTGGATGTACTGATCAAAGTAGATAAAAAACGAAGAATTATCACACATCGCAATTTCAAATGTATTAGAAAAATACCAGTTTTACTGAAAAAAGAGACCGCGCATTTTTTACAAGACTGGTGGAAGGAACTTTAGAGCGTCAGATCACGATCGACTATGTTGCAGATCAGTTCTCAAAGACGAAGATCAGAAAATGTAAACCACTGATCCGTGCATTGCTTCGTATGGGAATCTATCAGATTCTTTATATGGATCAGGTTCCAGATTCTGCTGCATGTAATGAGGCAGTGAAACTTGCAAAGAAACGAGGATTTTCCCGATTATCAGGTTTTGTGAACGGTGTACTTCGTAATATTTCAAGGAAGAAAGATGAGATCCAATATCCATCAAGAGAGAAGAATCTTGAGACATATTTATCAGTTGCTTATTCTATTCCAGAATGGATCATAAAATTCTTTCAGAAGACATATGATAACGAAACAGTAGAGAAGATCATAGCTTCTTATCTGGAAGAGAGAAAAACAACATTATGTTGTCTGATTTCCAAGGGTGGGAAAGAAGCTGTCAGAAAAGAACTGGAAGCAGAAGGCGTTACAGTAGAAGATGGAAGTTTGATCGAAAATGCAGTGAAGATCTCAGATTATGATTTTTTGTATCGTTTGAAAGCATTTCGTGAAGGAAGTTGTTATGTACAGGATGAAAGTTCCATGTTGTGTGCCAAACTTGCCAGTGTTCAGAAAGAGCAGTTTGTGATGGATCTTTGCAGTGCACCAGGTGGTAAGTCCTTATATGTTGCAGATCAGCTGAAGGGAAGCGGGCGAGTGTTATCAAGGGATCTAACGGAATACAAGACAGATCTGATCGAAGATAACATCGACCGTGTTGGGTTTACGAATATGGAATCCGAGGTATTTGATGCGAGAGTGTTGGATGAAGAACATATTGAGGCTGCGGATGTTGTAATCGCAGATGTACCATGTTCAGGACTTGGAATCATGGGAAAGAAAAATGATATTAAATACCACATTTCAGAAGAAGGCATGAAGGATCTTGTGAAGTTGCAGCGAGAGATTCTTGCGAATGCAGTGCAATATGTCAAGCATGGAGGTACATTGATCTATAGTACCTGCACGATCAATCCAGCAGAGAATGAAGAAAATTTCCGATGGATTCTTGATCACTTTGATTTTGAAGCAGTTGATATTACAAAAGAACTGCCAAAGGATCTAAAGATTGAAACTGCCCAAGAAGGATTTATTCAGTTGTTGCCAGGAATACATCCATGTGATGGATTCTTTATTGGTAAATTAAGGAGAAAATAAAGTTATGGATTTAAAATCAATGACACTTCAAGAGATGCAGGAATATATGGAATCCATTGGTGAGAAGAAATTCCGTGCAAAACAGATTTATGAATGGTTTCACAAACATCTTGCTCTGTCTCTTGATGAGATGAATAATGTACCAAAAAAATTAAAAGAAAAGATCGAACAGACGCAGGAGATTTATGGTGTAAAACCTGTAGACTGCTTTATTTCAAAAATCGATGGTACAAGAAAATACTTATTTGAGTTATATGATGGGAATATTATCGAAAGTGTTTTGATGAAGTATAAACATGGAAATTCTGTCTGTATTTCATCTCAGGCAGGGTGCCGTATGGGATGTAAGTTTTGTGCATCTACGCTTGGAGGATTAGATCGTAATCTGACGCCATCTGAAATGCTTTCACAGATTTATTATATTCAAAGAGATACAGAAGAAAGAGTATCCAATGTTGTCATGATGGGAACAGGGGAACCGATGGATAATTATGATAACGTATTGAGATTTTTAGAACTGATCACATCAGAGGATGGATTAAATATCAGTCAGAGAAATATTACGATCTCAACGTGCGGAATCGTGCCAAAGATCAAAGAACTTGCTCAGAAACATTTACAGATCACATTGGCCATTTCTCTTCACTCACCAAATGATGAGATGAGAAGAGGACTGATGCCGATCGCAATGAAATATTCAATCGATGAGCTGCTAGATGCATGTCATTATTATTTTAAAGAGACAAACCGTAGGATGACATTTGAATACAGCCTTGTGGCAGGGGTTAATGACCAGCCAGTTCATGCAGAAGAATTAGCAGGCAGATTGAAAGGGTTTCCATGTCATGTAAACCTGATTCCAGTTAATCCGATCAAAGAGCGTGATTTTAAGCAATCTATGCCGAAATCCGTTATGGAATTTAAAAAGATACTTGAAAAAAATCGTGTAAATGTTACCATAAGAAGAGAAATGGGCGCAGATATCAATGCGGCCTGTGGACAGCTTAGAAGAAAAAAACTGCAGTCAAGATTGTAAAGGAGAACGATATGCGATCCGTAGGGGCTTCACATATAGGCAAGGTAAGGACAGAGAATCAAGATAGGATTTTCTTTCATGACCAGCCTGTTGGGAACTTAAAAAATCTTTATATCGTGGCAGATGGAATGGGAGGACACCGTGCCGGTGGGCATGCCTCCTCTTTTGCAGTGGAACGATTTGTACAGCTGATCGAGGAATCGAAACAGACCGATCCGATCGAATTAATGAAATCATCCATTGCATCTGTGAATCAGAAAATGATCGCAGAAAGCCAGAGTAATGAAGAATATAGGGGAATGGGAACAACATTCGTTGCAGCAACCATCTCTGATGGCAAAGTAACGGTTATGAATATTGGTGATAGTAGATTATATTATGGAAATCAAGAATTAACACAGATTACAGTGGATCATTCTTATGTGGAAGAACTGATTCATGCAGGAATCATGGAAAGAGAGGAAGGAAGATTCCATCCAAAGAAGAATGTTATCACAAGAGCACTAGGTACCGTAATGGCGACACCAGATTTCTTTGAGTTTGATGCCAAAGATGGATATTTGCTTTTGTGCAGTGATGGACTTTCCAATATGATATCCGACGAAGAATTGAAGGAACTTCTTCTTGATCACAGTCAGATTGCCAATAAGGTCAAACAGATGATCACCCGTGCGAACGAGTACGGAGGAAAAGACAATATTTCATTGGTAATTGTGGATTTAAAGAGATGAGGTGAATGATAGATGTTAGAGATTGGCACGATGCTGTCAGGCCGTTATGAAGTGCTAAAGCGCGTTGGAAGCGGTGGAATGGCAGACGTTTATATGGCGAAAGATCATAAATTAAACCGGAACGTCGCAGTGAAGGTTTTAAAAACGTGAATACGTAGAAGATGAGAAATTTTTAAAGAAATTCGAGACAGAGGCACAGGCAGTTGCAAGGCTGTCTCATCCTAATATCGTGAATGTATACGATGTTGGAATTGAAGATGGGATCAATTATATTGTTATGGAGCTTGCAGAAGGGATGACTCTGAAAGAATATATCCGAAGAAAAGGGTATTTATCTCCGAAGGAGACGGTAGAGATTTCCCTGCAGATCGCGTCAGCGATCTCACATGCCCATAAGAATCATATTATTCATAGAGATATTAAACCACAGAATATTTTAGTTTCAGAGATTGGAAATGTAAAGGTCACAGACTTTGGAATTGCGAAGGCAACAAGCAGCAATACCGTTACATCAACAGCAACAGCGATGGGATCTGTGCATTACATTTCTCCAGAACAAGCAAAAGGAAGATTCTGTGATGAAAAAAGTGATATTTATTCTTTAGGTATCACGATGTATGAGATGGTAACAGGACATGTGCCATTTGATCATGAAAATGGTGTAACGATCGCATTGATGCATCTGCAGAATGAGATCACACCGCCAAGTCAGGTCAGAGATGGAATTCCAGACAGTTTAGAGAAGATCATTTTTAAAATGTACAATGAAGAAGCCAGAAGACCGCTATCAGACAGCAGATGAATTGATCGCAGATCTGAAACTCGTGTTTGAAGATACTTCTGGTGAATATGTGGGAATTGTTCCAACGATTGATGATTCTCCAACGATCATGATTGATCAGAACGAACTGACACAGAGAATCCAAACAAATGATGACACACAGCCTGTGGAAGATTCAGATAGCAATGCATATCTGGAAGAGGATGATGAGGAAGAAGAAACAGGAATGAACTCAAAGATCGAGAAACTTGTCATTGTTCTTGCAGCAGTGGTAGGTGCGATCATTTTGATTTCTATTGTCGTATTTGTTGTCAAAAGTTCTGGATTATTCAAATCAGGAAAATCAACAACACAAAGTACGATCGCAGCAACAACAGAAGCCAAACATCACAATACTACAGAAAAATACACAGTTGATAATTATATCGGATTGTCTTTAGAAGCAGCTAGAGAGGCGATTGATAACAAGTTCAAGATCAATGTGACAGAAGAATATTCCGATACGTATGCAAAAGGACTGGTCATGCAGCAAGATCCAGAAAGCGATACGGAATTAGAAGAAGGAAAAACGATCAAGTTAGTTGTGAGCAAAGGACAGAAGATTGAAGATAAAGTTTCAGTACCTGATGTGCGAAGTAAGACGAAGTCTGGTGCACAGAGTGAATTAAAAGCAGCAGGACTCAAAGTCTCAATAAAAGAAGCTTACAGTGATGATGTTGCGAAAGGAGAAGTTATCTCTCAGACTCCATCACATGGAAGTAAAGTTTCGAAAAATACAACTGTTGTGATCACAGTCAGCAAAGGCAAGAAGGAAGATCAGACGGTCAGCGTTCCAAATCTTCGTTATTACACGGAATCTGAAGCAAGTCAGGAACTGCAAAGAGTCGGATTATCATTGGGAAGTGTTTTAACAGAATATAGTGACAGTGTGGAAAAAGGACTTGTCATTCGTCAGAGGATCAGTTCTAGAAGCAAGGTTAAGAAGGGAACAGCCGTTGGGATCTATGTCAGTCTTGGACCTCGTCAGACAGCGACAACAGCGGATGAAGAATCAACAACAACAGGTGAAGAATAAAGGAAAAGCAGGTGCAGGAGATATTTCATGCAAGGAAAGATCATAAAAGGAATCGCAGGATTTTATTACGTACAGACAGAAGATAAATTATATGAATGTAAGGCAAAGGGAATCTTCCGAAACAAGAAGATGAAACCGTTAGTCGGAGATAATGTAGAAATCGATATTTTAGATGAGACAGAGCAGGAAGGAAATATTACAAAGATCTATGAGAGACATAACGAGCTGATCCGTCCGGCTGTGTCAAATGTAGATCAGGCACTGATCATATTTGCAGCAAAGAATCCAAAGCCAAATTATAATCTGTTAGATCGTTTTCTGATGATGATGGAGAAACAGGATGTTCCTGTAATCGTCTGCTTTAACAAGGTAGATCTTGCAAAAGAAAAAGAACTGAAATTATTAGAGAAAGTCTACGAAAACTGTGGACATATCGTTCGTTTTATCAGCGTTAAGGAAGAAGAAGGAATTGACGAGATCAGGGAACTGATCCACGGTAAGACGACGGTTCTTGCTGGACCATCGGGGGTCGGAAAATCATCTTTGATGAATCTTCTGCAGCCAGAGGCACAGATGGAAACAGGGGAAGTCAGTGAGAAGATCAAGCGAGGGCGTCATACAACAAGACATTCAGAGCTGATACGTATCGAGAAAGATACGTATGTCCTAGACACCCCAGGGTTTAGTTCTTTATTCATTCATATGTTTGAAGAAGATGAGATCAAAGACTATTTTCAGGAATTCGCACCATATGAAGATGAATGCCGATTCCAGGGATGCAGTCATACACATGAACCAGACTGTGGAGTGAAAAAGGCATTGGAAGAAGGAAAGATCTCAAAGATCCGTTATGATAATTATGTAAATATTTATACAGAACTAAAGAAAAGAGAAAATGGTAATGCGAGTATTGATTTTAACAGGCGGAACAGTCGAAGAAAATTTACGCGAAAGACTATATCAGTAAATGGAACCCAGATCAGGTTATTACAGCTGATAAAGGACTGCTTTATGCTAAGAGACTGAATATTAAAACCAGATATTATTTTAGGTGATTTTGACAGTTGCAGTAAGGATATAATGCAAGAATTTTCAACAGACAAGAAGATTATCGTACCATGTGAAAAAGACGATACTGATACAGGACTTGCAATACAAAAAGCAATTGAGACAGGTGCAGATGAAATCCTTATGATAGGTGGAACTGGAACAAGACTCGATCATGTTATGGGCAATTTCGGACAGTTGTTTTACGCACACAGCAAAGGTGTGAAGGCAGAACTTGTTGATGCAAACAATCGTATCAGGGTTTTAAATCATGAAGATACAATATCAAAGAAAGACCAGTTTGGTAAATATGTATCTTTGATACCAATATATGAGGCACGAGGTGTCACACTAACAGGATTTAAATATCCATTAAAAGACCATACATTAGTGTTTGAGCAATCGCTCGCGATCAGTAATGAATTAGAAGCAGAAGAAGGAATCATTTCATTTAGTGAAGGAAAACTGCTTCTGATAGAAAGTAGAGATTGAGGTTATACAAGATGAAGAAAGAAAAAGTAACAACAAACAAAGTAACAAGTAAGCTTGAAAAGGTTCTCTGGGCTGTTCTGATCCTGATGTTTATCGTATCATTGATCGGAATGTTTTTAGGACAATATATGGATGGTAACGTATTCTATAAATGTGTGTGATCATGACAGTATTAGCTGCCGCCATTTTATCAGCAGAACGTTTTTATTTTGGAAAAGAAATGGGAAGAGATATGCCAGAAGCATTTAAGATCGGTTACTGGCTGATCATCGCATGGGCAGTGATCTTACTGATCCACGCAGCAGGACTGGCATTTTTACCATTTTTAATGGAACTTGAATACAGAGTATTATGGGTAGTGGTTCCAACGGTCAGCTTATTATGGATGACAAGATATATCTTCGGAGACAACCTAGACTGGGATAAGACAGACAAGAAGGGTTGGAAAGAAGGAAGAATGAACTACTCTCAGAAGAGCAATAAGAAGAATATCGGGAGATAGAACATGAATTACAAACAGGCAAAGATCGCTGATTCAGCAAAAGTAGCAAAAGAAACTGTTTTAGTTGGGAATATTACTATAGGAGAAGAATCTACGGTACTGTTCTTTACAGCAATGCGCTGTGAAGGAGAAGAGTCTATTGTGATCGGAAATCAGAGTAATATACAGGAAAATTGTACGATCCATGTAGATGAAGGGAATAGTGTAAAAATCGGCGATGGAGTGACAGTTGGACATAACAGCGTGATCCATGGATGCCAGATCGGAGATAATTCCATGATCGGGATGGGATCTGTTGTTATGAATGGAGCAAAGATCGGTAATCACTGCTTGATCGGGGCAGGAAGTCTTGTAACACAAAATACAGTGATCCCAGATAGATCTTTAGTTATGGGAAGTCCAGCAAGAGTCAAACGTACATTGACAGAGGACGAGATCAAATATACTTGAGGGAAGCAGAGAAGAATATGTAGAAGTAGGAAAGCTGCTTCGAGAAGATGGGATACTTTAAGAATCAGTAAGAAATGGAAGGTATGGAATGAAACCTGGAATAAAAGATGTGGCAAAGTAGCGGGAGTTTCTCCCACAACAGTATCCAGGGTATTAAATAACCGAGGATACATCAGCGAAGAAACAAGAAAAAAAGTATATGATGCTATGGAAGAGATCAATTATTATCCAAATGAGATTGCCAGAGCGTTGTTAAATAACAGAACGTATTTTGTCGGGGTTATCGTTCCTACTGTAACATCACCATTTCATGGAGAAGTTGTAGAACAGATAGAATATTATTTATCACAGAAAAATTATAAGATGCTTCTGTGTAACAGCAAAAATCAGATGGATACAGAGAAAGCCTATATTGATATGCTAAGACGCAATCAGGTAGATGGAATGATCGTTGGAACACATAACGCAGTCGTAGAGACATACTCCAAGTTAAAGATGCCAGTCGTAGGAATTGACCGTTATCTTGGAGAACATATTCCAGTCGTTTCATGTGATAACTATGCAGCAGGGCAGATGGCAACCAGACATTTGATCGATAAAGGATGTCAACACATTTTATGTATTCGAGGAAACAGTAAATTAAAGATGCCAGGTAACAATCGAAGTCAGGCTTATATTCAAGAGATGGAGAAAGTAGGGCTTCCTCAGATGATTTTAGAAGTACCGTTCATCATGGAGAATGTGGAGAAGCAAAAACTTATTTATGATATGTTAAATGCACACCCTGAGATTGACGGTATTTTTGCAGGAGATGATTCGCTTGCAGTGATCGCGCTTCATGTCGCAAGGCAAAAAGGAATCAATATTCCGAAAGATCTAAAGATCATCGGAGTAGATGGAACAAAGCAGATTTTAGGATTTGTTCCAGAACTGACAACGATCCAGCAGCCAGTTAAACAGATTGCAAAGGTAGCGGTGGATAAGCTGATCGATCTGATCGAAGGAAAAACAGCAGAAAGCTGCATGGATCTTCCAGTAAAATTACTGGAAGGACAGACAACATAACGGAGAATAAAAAAGGAAGAGAAAATACTACTCTTCCTTTTTTTGATGCCTAAAAATATGTTAGAACGTACAAAATAAAATGAGTTTTGTGCAAAACTACCAAAAATCTTCCTAATATTTTATGCAAAAATAAATGTGGTAACGATTGACATATGAAAACGTTTGACATATAATAAAGCCATAGAAAGCAACAAGGTAAATCAAAGAAAGGATTAAATTATGTATCAGTTATATTATCAGCCAGAAGGTATTTGGGTAGGAGATATTATGCCTTATGGAAAAGAAGGTCAGTTTTATGTATATCATCAGAGAGATACAAGAAATCCAGGACCTTTTGGAGAACCATTCGGTTGGGCATTAGCAACAACAAAAGATTTTGTAGATTACAAAGACTATGGAGAAAGCTTAAAGCGTGGAACGGATGAAGAAGCAGATCAGTTCATCTATGCAGGAAGTGTTTTTGAAACAGAGGCAGGATTTCATGCATTTTATACAGGATATAATAGAGAATTCTTAAAGGCAGGAAAGACATCACAGACATTGCTTCATGCTACAAGCAAAGATGGGATCACATGGGAGAAATCGAAAGAAGCATTAGAGATTCCTCCACAGGAAGGATATGATAAGAGAAACTGGAGAGATCCATTTGTCCTATGGGATGAGGAAAGAGAAGAATATCTATTGATCCTTGGAGCAAGAAAGGGAGAAGATAAGAGAAAACAGACAGGACGTCTCGTACATTTCACATCAAAAGATTTAAAGAAATGGGAATTTAAAGGAGATTTCTGGGCACCAGGAATCTACACAATGTTTGAGATGCCAGAGATCTTTAAGATGGGAGACTGGTGGTATCTTGTATTCTCAGAATACAGTGAGGGTAATAAAATCCATTACAGAAGAAGCAAGAACCTATACGGACCTTGGGAAGCACCATTTGATGATGCATTTGACGGTAGAGCATACTATGCAGGACGTACAGCATTTGATGGAGAACGAAGAGTACTTTTTGGATGGGTGCCAACAAGAATAGATAACGATGACAAGAACGCATACTTGTGGGGAGGAACTTTCGTGCCACACGAAGTATTCCAGAAAGAAGATGGAACACTTGGGGTAAAACCGGTAGACCAGATGATGGAAGCATTCGATGGTTGGAAAGATTTATTTAACCCTTGTATGAAAACGATTGACACAAAAGAAGAAACACTTCTTTGTGAAGATACAGGAAGCATCGCGGCATTCAAAACAACTGTAAAATTTGAAGAAGGAACGAAAGAATTTTCTATCAGATTTTACAAAGATGAAGAAACAGAAGTTTCATATGAATACAGATTCTATGTGGAAGAAAATAAAGTTGTCTTTAACAAATGTCCAAATTATCCATGGTATCAGTGCTTTAACATTGGACTTGAGCGTCCGATCAAATTGGAAGCAGACAAAGAATATGAAATCTGTCTGATCATAGACCAGGATATTTCAACATTATATATTAATGGAACGGCATTAAATGCAAGATTATGTGATCATCCAGGAAATGGATTGGCACTGACAGTGACAGATGGTACACTAGAAGCGAAAAACACAAAAATAGCAACAAAAATAAACAAATAAAAAGAGAGAAATAAAGGAGACAAGTATAGATGGATTACAAAAAAATATCACAAGATGTGGTAGATCACGTTGGTGGGATCAGTAACATCAAAGGTGCGACACATTGTGTGACAAGACTTCGACTGATTTTAAATGATGAAACAAAATATGACCGTAAAGCATTAGAGAATATCGAAGGTGTTAAAGGTGTCTTATTTAATAGTGGGCAGCTGATGATCATTTTCGGAACAGGAACAGTTAACAATGTCTATGATGCATTTATTGAATTAACAGGTGTCAAAGAAATGTCTCAGTCTGATGCCAAGGCAGAAGGAATGAGCAAGATGGGAAAATTACAGCAGGGATTCAAAGTATTCTCTGATATATTTATTCCGATCATTCCAGCATTTGTTGCAGCAGCGATCCTGACTGGTGTCAAAGCATTATTGACAGCCAATGGATTATTTGGATTAGAGGGATCCTTAGCAGATCAGAGCAAACTTGTTGCAGATATTGCAGAATTCTTAGCGATCATGGCAACAACATTTAATTATCTGCCAATCCTTGTAATGTATAGTGCTGTCAAACGATTCGGTGGGAATCCGATCCTTGGTATCTTAGTCGGAATCGTTATGGTACATCCAGATCTTGTAAACCGTAATACATTCGTATTAGACCCATCTGCCGCAAGTTACTGGCATTTTGGACCATTAGCAATTGCAAAAGTTGCATTCCAGGGTGGAGTATTCCCAGCAATCTTAACCGCATGGTTTATGTCTAAAGTAGAAAAGATCGCACAGAAATATGTACCAGCTGTGGTATCATTTGTATTCGTACCAACAATTACTATTTTCTTTGCAAACGTAGCATTATTTACAGTATTCGGACCAGTTGGAAATATGATCGGTAACGGATTAGCAGCAGTGATCGATGTTTTATACAACAGTTTCGGAGCATTTGGAGCATTTGTCTTTGCAGCGTTATTACAGCCATTAGTAGTTACAGGAACACATCAGGCGATTCAGGGAATTGAAGCAAATCTGATCGCTACGACAGGATTTAACTACATTCAGGGAATCTGGTCTGTATCGATCATTGCACAGGGTGGTGGAGCCATCGGAATGTACTTGTTAGCGAAGAAACATTCTAAAGACAGAGATATCGCAATGTCAAGTTTCATTCCAACATTAGTAGGAATTTCAGAACCAGCCATCTTTGCTGCAAACTTAAAATATTCCGTGATCCCATTTGTATGTTCTTGCTTAGGAGCTGGATGTGGAGGAGCATTCATGAAACTTGCAGGCGTAAGAGCCATTGGACAGGGATTAACAGGAATATTAGGACTTCTGATCGTAGTACCAAATAAATTAGTATTTTATGTCATTGGAAACCTGATCGCATTTATCGTACCAATCGTACTGATCGTTATTTATAATAAACAAAAGGTGTTCCACATGGTGAAGAAGAGGAAGAAGCTGAATCTGCATTAACAATTGATGAGACAGCGAAAGTACCAGTCAAAGCAGTTGTTGACGGAAAAGTTATTGCGATTGAAGATGTAAAAGATGGAATCTTCTCTGAAAAAGTATTAGGAGACGGAGTGGGGATCATCCCAACAAATGAAACAGTCTTAGCGCCGGCAGAAGGTGAAATCTGTACAGTGATGGAAGCTTCAAAACATGCCATCGGTGTCCGAACAACAAACAATAGTGTATTTCTGATCCATGTAGGAATCGAAACAGTATCCATGAAGGGAGAAGGATTTGAATATCTTGTAAAGAAAGGACAACACGTGAAGGAAGGTCAGCCAATTCTCAAATTTGACAAAGCGAAGATTGAAGCAAAAGGATTAAATCCAGTCGTCGTATTTGTCAAAACGGATGAAGGTAACCAGACACCTGTGGCATTTAAGACAGGAATCAATGTCAAAGCAGGAAAAGACGTGATCGGGGAATAATATGAAATTTTTAGATGTAGAAAAATATACACCGATCCAAAAAAGCCATGAAGCATATTTAAAGGAGCTTATGGAGTATTGTAAAGATACTCCACGGCATCCATCCTATCATATTCATCCCCCATGTGGACTAGTGAACGATCCAAATGGACTGGCGTATTTTGGAGGAAAATACCATGTGTTTTATCAGTGGTTTCCATTTGGACCAGAACACGGAATGAAACACTGGGCACATGTGATCTCGGAAGATCTCGTAAAATGGGAATGGTCTGATCAGATGCTCATTCCAGATCAGGAATATGAGAAAAATGGATGTTATTCAGGAAATTCCATAGAAGCAGATGGTAAGCTTTATCTTTATTACACAGCAAACTATAAGACAGAACAGGGAAAGATCCCAAAACAGGCAATGGCAGTTATGAACAGTGATGGTACAATTCTTAAATCTCCAAACAATCCGATCATCGATGAACAGCCAGAAGGACTGATCGGGGAGATCAGAGACCCATTTGTCTTTGAAAAAGAAGGAGCATACTGGATGCTTTTAGGTGGTGGAAGCACCGATGGGCAGGCAAGATTGATTTTGTATAAGAGTACAGATCTTGAAAACTGGGTATATCAGGGAAATATTGAACTGACAGGAATTGACCTGGAGCTTGGTTATATGTATGAATGTCCATCTTACATTGAAATAGATGGAAAAGATGTTTTATCTTATCATTAATGGGACGTACACCAATGGGAGAACGTTTTCACAATGAGTTTTCCAGTGTATATTTTATCGGAGAGTTAAATCTTGAAGATAAAACATTTCATGTGGAATCATTTGATGAGATCGACAAAGGATTTGATTTTTATGCACCACAGGCATTCTATGGAAAAGACAGACAACCAATGATGTTTGCGTGGCTTGGGTGTGGGGCACAGGAACTCCCATATGCAAAAGAAGATATGTGGATCCATAGTCTGACAATGCCAAGGTTCTTAACGATCAAAGAAGGAAAGTTATGCCAGGAAGTGCCAGAAAATATTAAGAATGAATATGCACATCTTGATATAGACAGTAAAAGAATTAAACC
>ENA-OQNJ01000148-OQNJ01000148.1-human-gut-metagenome-genome-assembly--contig:-NODE-148-length-17916-cov-2.791557_pt1 | contig 17916 bp, 24 predicted proteins | sample MGYA00242630_ERZ504882 | MGnify/ENA primary metagenome ERZ504882 (study PRJEB26092, sample SAMD00036408) | human gut metagenome | host: Homo sapiens | study: EMG produced TPA metagenomics assembly of... | reverse complement strand
AATAAATGCGAATGCGTCGCATTACCGGGTATTTGACAGCGACCTCAGCACTTGGAATTCAGCCAAGCGTGCTGAAGAACGTGACCGGGTAAAGCATGGATAATCAGCATGAACTTGTTATTTACCTATCCTGAAACAATAGTCGACGGTGAAGGCATCCGCTATTCCATCTATCTGGCCGGATGCCGTCACCATTGTCGCGGTTGCCAGAATCCCGAATCCTGGAATCCATCGGCAGGCACTCCGCTCACACCGGAAAAAAACTAGAAAAAATGATCTGCGAAATAAATGCCAATCCATTATTGGACGGAATCACCTTTTCCGGTGGAGATCCACTTTATCATCCCCAAGAATTCCTGGCTCTGGTCAAACAGATCAAAGAAGCTACCGGACAAAACATCTGGTGTTATACTGGATATACATTTGAACAGATACAAAACGATGAAATGTTAAAACCGATACTGGATTATGTGGATGTTATAGTAGACGGACGATTTGAGCCGGATTTGTACTCTCCTTACTTGGAATTTCGGGGCAGCAGTAATCAACGCATCATCCGTGTGCGATAACGCTAAAAGAAATAAAAAAGGGGTGTTTTCTTGATATATATCATGAATTCACCCTTTTTTTATGTTTTTCAGCATATATTTACTTGCTAATTTCAAGAAAAGCCGTACCTTTGCAATGTGGTTGTGAAACCAAATATTAAGTTAATAAAGAAAAGAACAAAATTAGGTATTAAGTATTAAGGTAAAGATTTTAATTTAAGGTATTAGATTTAGGTAAAGAAAGATTGATTTAGAAAGGTATTAGTAGTAAGATTTAAGGTAATTAGAAAAAGAAAGTTTTCAGGAGATTAGTTTTATAGGTATTAAAAGAGTTGTTTTTTTAGGTACAAGAGAGAGAGGATAACACAACTGAGACGAGAAAGATGAAAAAGAACCCCATAATGGGAGGGGGGGTTTCTTCAGGATGTGAGCGGGTTTTGAATAAAAACTTTCGCTTCTTTTTTTATGTTCTTTTTTTACACCACGGGAGAGAAACAATAATAAAAAACCGCAGATTTCCGACAAAGACGATTGATTCAATCTTTGCGGAAATCCGTGCCTATCGGCATTGTTATAAAAATGCCGTGTCCTTTTCTGTCATGCAGACCTAGAACAAGAATCGCATGATATCATTAAAGTTCGCCCAAATGAGCAAGGCAAACAGTAAAAACATACCTACCATCTGCGCATATTCCATAAATTTGTCACTCGGCTTACGACGGGCAATGATTTCATAAAGCAGGAATAATACATGTCCGCCATCCAATGCCGGAATAGGCAGAATATTCATAAACGCAAGAATGATTGACAGAAAAGCAGTCATTTCCCAAAAACGATGCCAATCCCATACTTTCGGAAAAATACTTCCTATCGTTCCAAAACCACCTACGCTCTTGGCTCCTTCCTTAGTGAACACATATTTCATATCGTTCACATATCCCTTCAACGTATTTACCCCCAATTGCACCCCGGCAGGAAAAGATTCAAAGAAACCAAATTCACGGGTTGTTTCTTTATAATCAGCCAATGAAGAGAATGTTGCACCCACTCTAAACAAAGAGTCTGTACGCACCGTCACGGTGTCACGCAGTCCGTTACGCGAATATACCATTTGTAGAGAAGCATCTTTATCTCCTGTAGCTTCCGCATCAGCCTGCATATTATCCAGTTTTTCCACCAATGCATTCCATGAGTTCAACCTCTCGCCATTGACCGCGACCAGACTATCTCCCTTCTGTATACCGGCCTTATCCAAGCCACCGCCCGGTATCACCGAGTCAACGACATTAGGAACTAACGCCGTAACAAACATCGGATCATCCTTTGCTATATCCAACAAGCTGATCTCAGGCATATATACTTCGGCTTCCTTTCCGTCGCGCAATACAGTCACTGTACGTGCCTCAGCAATATCACGAAGCATATCCACCCCGAAACGCTCCAATGGTTTTTCATCTGCACGAAGAAGAATATCACCGTCACGGAAACCTATTTCCCGGGCACGCTCATTAAATTTCATACCATGAGTCATGTCTTGCAGCGATACAAAAGAATCTCCCCAATGGAATAAAATCATGGAATAGATGAAGATAGCCAGCAAGAAATTCATCAAGACACCACCCACCATGATAAGCAGACGCTGCCAAGCCGGTTTTGAACGAAATTCCCATGGCTTAGCAGGCTGTTTCATCTGCTCGGTATCCATAGACTCGTCTATCATACCCGAAATTTTCACATACCCTCCCAAAGGCACCCAGCCAATACCATATTCCGTATCACTGTTCTTCGGTTTGAATTTGAACAAAGAAAACCACGGATCAAAAACTATGTAGAACTTCTCTACTCTTACTTTAAAAACGACGTGAAAAAACGAAAATGTCCTCCCTCATGAATAATGACCAATAATGAAAGGCTCATTATCAATTGAAGAGCACGAATCAAAAATGTTTCCATCTAACTATTTACTATTTTATAATTTATAATTAACATAATTCTCTGCCAACTACCATTTAAGATGACAAAAGGGACAACGCTACCCGACGCGCCTCAGCATCAGTATCCACATAGTCTTCATAAGTCGGTTCCTTGATATAAGCAACTTTACCCATAGTCTGTTCTATGACATCACTCATACCCAGGAAAGATATTTTGTCTTTCAGGAAAGCATCCACCACCACTTCATTAGCTGCATTCACTATACAGGGCATATTTCCGGCCCGATACAAAGCCTCGTATGCCAATGCCAAATTACGAAAACGTTTGGTATCAGGCTGTTCAAAAGTCAGGTCTGTTATACGGGCAAAATCCAACCGCTCGAAAGAAGATTTCACGCGCTCCGGATACGAAAAAGCATATTGAATAGGTAAACGCATATCGGGCATGCCCAACTGTGCTTTCACGGCCCCATCCTCAAACTGCACCATAGAATGAATGACAGATTGTGGATGAACTACCACTTCAATTTGCTCCGGACGCATTCCGAATAACCATTTAGCCTCAATCACTTCAAACCCTTTGTTCATCATGGAAGCCGAATCAATGGTTATCTTCGCTCCCATCTCCCAATTGGGATGCTTCAAAGCTTGTGCTTTGGTCACTGTTTGCAACTGCTCCATGGTATAAGTACGGAACGGCCCTCCTGAAGCTGTCAAGATCACTTTCTCCAACCGGTTATTTATTTCCAGACACTGGAAGATAGCCGAATGCTCCGAATCCACGGGAAGTACAGGTGTATGGTACTGATTTGCCAGTGCATTAATCAACTCCCCGGCTACAACCAGTGTTTCTTTATTAGCCAAAGCAATAGCTTTACCTGCCTTTATCGCATTTATAGTAGGACGCAATCCGGCATAACCTACCATAGAAGCCAGTACAATGTCAATAGGTTGTGATTCCACAATTTGAGAGAGCGCATCCGCTCCTGCATATACTTTGACAGGCAGATCACTCAGCGCCTCTTTCAATTGAAGGTATTTTTCCTCATTGGCTATCACTACCGCCTCGGGCATGAACTTACGGGCTTGTTCTACCAATAAATCGACCCTGTTATTGGCTGTCAACGCATAGACCTCATATAAATCTGGATGTTCCTCTATTACCTGTAAAGCTTGTGTACCGATAGAGCCGGTAGAACCTAATATCGCTATTGTTTTTTCATAATGTTGTTAAAATACAATGTATTTTGAGGGATCAATCGCACATCCCTTATGCCATAATTCGAAATGCAGATGCGGTCCGGTAGTTTTTTCACCGGTATTTCCTACCAATGCAATAGCTTCACCACCTTTCACCGGATCTCCTTCTTTCTTTAATAACGAACCACAATGTTTATACACCGACACAAAATCCTGTCCATGCTGTATCTGAATAACATAACCGGTTTCTGCCGTATAAGTAGACAAAATCACTGTCCCATCCAATGTTGCCAACACACTTTCATTTGGATTAGCGGCAATGTCCACACCGTAATGCCTGTTCTCCAAGTCAAAATTAGATGACATCATGCCCCGTGTAGGACGATAGAATATCAATCCGGAAGCGGCATTATTATCATCAACAGCCGTCAGATTATATCGTTCCGATTCTTCATATTGCTTGCGAAACTCTTCTTCCTGCCTGGTACGTTCCATCAAAGAATCAGAACGAAGAATGGTCAGAGAGTCGATAGATTGGACTGTATCAGCTTTTACTTTCCCGCTAAATATATCCTGAATGTTCATGATATACATATTCTGCCTCGTCACCACTTGTTGTAATGAATCGGCCCGCAAGGCATTGGTCACCACCTGCGCACGTACCTCACTGTTCATATATCCCGGCAAATAGTTACGTAAAGGAGTAAAAACAATGATAGTTGCCGAAATCAGGAAAATTACCGTTACGGCAGACAGCAATACAGACACACCATTGAGTTTGGAAACGTGCAGTCCCACAATCTCCTCCAACGTATTTTCATTGGTAATGGTCAGTTTATACTTAAACTTGAAATTATGCCAAAATGCTTTCCTTCCTTTTTTCTTCATTGTGCGCACCTTCTATATTTATATCAAGCCATCAGGTACTTCGACCGTCAGCAAACGCTTTTTCTTATCCAATTTGATGATAAATTCCTCGTGGGCAGGCAGCAAAAGTTCCTCGCCATCCTTCTCAATGGCAAAAAGGACATTCATCGTACTGTCATCCACCGCCACAATCTCGCCCAACTCACCATGATTCACATCTTCCACCTTAAAGCCAATAAAATAGTTCCAGGTAGGTATATCATCCGAATCTTCCTCCTCACCGACATATTTCTTCGGGAAATAGACCTCTACATTCGTAAACATACGGGCCTTTTCCGAGGTATCCACCCCTTCCAGTTTGACTAAAGCAGTGGTATCTGAACGAAAACGATACTCTTCAATAAAGAAAGGCACGAATATACCGTCTAACAAACAGACCAGATACTCACATTCCACACGGTCAAAAATATCATCCGTAAAAGTGAATGAGATTTCTCCTTTTACTCCATGCGGTTTGTTGAATATACCAATCTTGAAAACTTCATCTTTCTTAATCATGATTGATTTCTCTAAATTCTAGTAATACGTGCGCCAAGCGCATTCAAACGCTGGTCTATATTCTGATATCCCCGGTCTATCTGCTCTATATTGTGTATGCGGCTTATACCGTCGGCACTCATTGCCGCTATCAGCAAAGCGATACCGGCACGGATATCGGGTGAAATCATATTTCCGGCGCGAAGCTGGAAATTACGGTCATGCCCTATCACAACGGCACGATGAGGGTCACATAATATAATCTGTGCTCCCATATCTATGAGCTTGTCCACAAAGAACAGGCGGCTTTCAAACATCTTCTGATGAATCAGTACACTGCCTTTCGCCTGTGTAGCCACCACCAGTACCACACTGAGCAAGTCGGGAGTCAGCCCCGGCCAGGGAGCATCTGCTATGGTCATAATAGAGCCATCAATAAACGATTCGATCTGATAATGTTCCTGCTCGGGGATAAACAGATCATCTCCCCGCTGTTCCACTCTGATACCTAAACGACGGAAACTTTCTGGAATAATGCCCAAATTTTCATGCGATACATTCTTAATGGTAAGCTCACTTCCTGTCATAGCTGCCATTCCGATAAAACTACCTACTTCAATCATATCAGGCAACACCCGATGCGTACAGCCATGCAGACTTTCCACTCCTTCAATAGTCAGCAAATTAGATGCAATACCGGAAATCTTCGCCCCCATGCGGTTCAACATACGACAAAGTTGTTGCAGATAAGGTTCACAAGCTGCGTTGTAAATGGTCGTTTTGCCCTTCGCCAGGACAGAAGCCATCACAATATTAGCCGTACCGGTAACCGAAGCTTCATCCAGCAACATATAAGTACCTTCCAAATGCTCTGCGCAAATACTGAAAACACTTCGTTCCTCATCATAATTAAAACAGGCTCCCAGTTTCTGAATACCGATAAAGTGAGTGTCCAAACGCCGGCGGCCAATCTTGTCACCGCCCGGTTTTGAAATCAAAGCCTTTCCAAAACGGGCAACCAACGGACCAACCAACATGACTGATCCACGCAGACTGGAACATTTCTTTAAGAATTCATCACTCTCCAAGTAGTTCAAATCCACAGTGTCAGCCTTAAATGTATACGAATCAATCCCTGTTTTTGATACCTTGACACCCATATCACGTAACAACTGAATCAGATTGTTCACATCCAGAATGTCCGGAATATTAGTTACGGTCACTTCTTCCGAAGTCAGCAGAGTGGCACAAAGAATCTGTAACACTTCATTTTTAGCACCTTGCGGGTGTATTTCGCCGTGCAATTTATGTCCTCCTTCAATTACAAACGAAGCCATGGTATCATTTTTTAGGAATTAATATTTCTTTCTTTGGTTGTTGTTTTGTTGCGGTCTGCGCTGATTGTTGTTCTGTTGCGGCCTGCGTGGAACATAAACACGTTGCTGTTCATTCAAATGCAGGTCTTCAGGGGTCAGATTAATCATTCCCTTAGAGTAATCGCGAAGATCATCCAAGATTTTCTGATCCTCCACCCCGTCTTTGTTCCAGTTCAGGAAACATTTCTTCATGTGGTTTGCAATCAGGCTGATCAGCTGCTTCTTCTCCTCACCTTCCGGATAGTCCACTGCCTTTTTAATCATGCTCTCCAAAATACGTCCATAATGACGGTAACGGATTCCATTATGCGGATAAGGCAACATATCGGGTTTCACCTCCAGGCTTTCTTTCTTCACAATTTCATACGGATAATCGATATCCAGCTTGAAATCGGCCATAATAGCCAAATGATCCCATAATTTATGTTTGAAATCGGGCACATCCCGCAAATGCGGAAACATACCGCCCATAATGTTGATAATCGTGTTCGCACAACGTTGACGCTCAGCTCTGTCCTCGATGGTCAAGGCGTGGTCTACCATGTTCTGCACACTTCTGCCATATTCAGGAAGGGGTAAAGTTCGTTGTTGAGTATTATACTCCATATATATTTAAAAATTTATGATTTATGCACTGATTTGTTCATCGGCTGTTACAAAAGCTTTTTTGGGTTTGAAGCTACAAACTCTTTCAAAATGAAAGGCTCAAAATAGCACATCCTAAAGTTCTGCCTTACCATTTCCTTTTCTGCCAATGGAACATCCATTTACCTAACGGACGGATGTCATCAATAAAATGAGCATTGGGATGAGTAATCTGCCCACGGCATTTGGCTGCACCGTTACCCAAAAAATAGACCGGATGTTCATTCAGGAACTCCAAATAGGAATGCTCATCAACAATATCGGCGGCAATTTCCCTTTTCACGCCCAATGCGCGGTCATAAACAGCTGCATAGACTTCCATGCGACGTGCGTCTATCATAGGACAGAGCAAGGCATCCTCAGGCAAATCATGATGTAACAACACCGGCACACACAACACCTCCAATGTCGGCAGACCGATAAGTGGCAAATTACGTCCATAGCAAATACCCTTCGCCATAGAAACACCAATACGCAGCCCTGTGTACGAGCCGGGCCCGCAACTCACAGCCACTGCATCCAACGGCATACCATGACTGTCGACAAAAGATAAAGCCTCATCTACAAATACGCCCAGCTGCACGGCGTGTGAAGGTCCTTTCAAATCCTCTTTGGAGAACACCGCCAATCCATCCTCACTGACGGCAACAGAGCAGGCCTCTGTTGAAGTTTCAATATGCAAAATACACGACATAATGCTCTACTTATATAATATAATCTGCAAATATACACTTTTATTTATACTTCATTTCCATAAAAAGATTACTTTTGCTAAAAAAACATATTAGTTATGATACAGTCAATGACCGGATACGGTAAAGCAACCGCTATATTCGGAGTAAAAAAAATTAACGTAGAGATCAAGTCTTTAAATAGTAAAGCAATGGACTTGTCTACACGGATCGCTCCTTTATACCGTGAAAAAGAAATGGAAATCCGCAATATGATTTCCAAATCATTGGAACGCGGTAAAGTTGATTTCAGCCTGTGGATAGAGAAAGACGTTTCGGATACAGCCACTCCCATTAACGCCGCCCTTGTAGAAAACTACTACAATCAGATAAAATCTATTTCCGAAATGACCCATATACCAATGCCCGAAGATTGGTTTGCAACCCTTCTACGAATGCCTGACGTACTGACCAAAGCCGATGTACAAGAACTTTCGGAAGACGAATGGGAGGTAGTCCGCCGGGTAGTGGAAGAGGCCATCAACCATTTGGTAGATTTCCGCAAACAGGAAGGAACCGCCTTGGAAAAGAAATTCAACGAAAAGATTGACAACATCGAGCGTTTGTTAAAGTCCATCGAACCCTACGAAACAGAGCGTGTAGCCAAGATACGTGAACGCATTACAGATGCTTTGGAAAAGACCATCAGTGTGGATTATGATAAAAACCGCCTGGAGCAAGAATTGATTTATTACATTGAAAAATTAGATATTAACGAAGAGAAACAACGACTGAGCAATCACTTGAGATATTTCCGTGAAACCATGGCAGGCGGTCATGGACAAGGAAAAAAACTTGGTTTCATAGCACAGGAAATGGGACGCGAAATCAATACGACCGGCAGCAAATCCAATCATGCCGAAATGCAAAACATCGTAGTGCAGATGAAGGACGAACTGGAACAAATCAAAGAACAGGTGTTAAATGTAATGTAACCGGTTCACATACCGGACACCATTCTCATAAGCAAAGAATCAAGATATGGCAACAGGAAAACTTATCATTTTTTCAGCCCCTCGGGTTCGGCAAATCAACCATTATCAACTATCTGTTGACACAAAACCTGAACCTGTCTTTCTCTATTTCTGCCACCAGCCGCCCTCCTCGCGGAAAAGAACGGCATGGTGTGGAATATTTCTTCCTATCTCCTGAGGAATTCAGACAACGCATTGCCAATAATGAGTTTCTGGAATACGAAGAAGTATACGAAAACCGTTTCTACGGAACCTTGAAAGCACAAGTGGAAAAACAATTGGAAGCCGGACAAAATGTGATTTTTGACGTAGATGTGGTAGGCGGATGTAATATCAAAAAATATTATGGCAGCCGCGCATTGTCTGTTTTCATTCAACCACCCAGTGTAGAAGAACTCCGTAAACGCCTGCAAGGCCGTGGTACTGATGCCCCCGAAGTGATTGAAAGCCGAATCGCAAAAGCAGAATTCGAATTGGGGTTCGCCGATAAATTCGATACCGTGATAGTAAATGACGATTTGGAGAAGGCAAAGGCGGAAGCACTGAAAGTTATTAGAAACTTTATTGAACAATAAGACGATGATCAAAGATCCGAAAAAACTGGCCCAAAGAATGTCGATACTTTGTATCCTCATTGGTTTTATAGCTTTGGCTGTAGGCATCATTGCAATGGCAATGGAGCAATACATTATTGCCATAGCAATGGGTATTGTCACTGTAGGACAAGTATGGAATTACAATAAATGGAAAAGAGTAAGATAAAGACTGGTATTTTCGGCGGCTCATTCAATCCTATCCACATGGGCCATCTGGCACTTGCCAATTATTTATGTGAATATAATGGACTGGATGAAATATGGTTTCTCGTCTCTCCTCACAATCCATTAAAGCAACAAACGGATTTATGGGATGATAATCTGCGATTGGAACTGGTAAAACTGGCCATTGCGGATTATCCCAAATTCCGGGCTTCCGACTTCGAATTCCACCTGCCTCGTCCTTCCTATACTATACACACATTGGATGCTTTACACAAAGCCTATCCCAACCGGGAATTCACCCTTATCATTGGGGCGGACAACTGGCTTCTATTCCCCCGTTGGTACAAAGCAGAGGAGATTTTAAAGAATCATCATGTAATGATCTATCCCCGTCCGAATTTCACTATTGATCCAACAACCCTTCCTCCTTCCGTGCAATTAGCCGATACTCCGTTATTGGAAGTCAGTTCTACTTTTATCAGACAGGCACTGGCGGAAGGACGAGATATACGATATTTCCTGCATCCGGCAGTATATGAACGACTGAAAAAACTAAAATCCCCGGGAGGATACAATCCAAATTCCCCGGGGAAAAACACATCAATTATTTAATCTAAAATTCAAAGGACGCACTCCATTAACGCTTTGCCAGCAGTACCTTACTATTTATCAATCCGTCCAACTCCCAGCCTGTCGTATCCTTTTTATATGAGTGCCACGCCAAAAACTTCCCAGCTTCATCTAACGTATATACATATTTCTGCGTAGGGACAAACGCTTTTTTATTTTTATTCCACAAAGAATAATCAATATGCGCTTCTGTGTCTGTGTACGTAACTTCCATACAATAATAATTTATCCAATCCGTGCCATTCCATTTCATACTTTTCTTCTCTATGATTTGTCCCTTATCGTTGTATCTGAACTCAAAACGATACTCCGGAGTCAGGAAAGTACCTTCCTGTTCATAAACGACCTTAGCCGACACCCGACCATTTTCCACCTCTTCATTTGTAATCTTCACAGGCTTGGCCGCATTCAATGTTAATACACTTGTCATTGCAAAAAGAACTGCCATCATGGCTTTAGTGAGCATTGTAGTTTTCATAATGTCTTATTTTTAATGTTTATAATTCGTGTTTATTTGTGTCTTTATTTATAAGACGCAAATGACTCTCAAAACGTTGCAACATGATCCGGTTTTTTTTCTTGAGTCGCTTCACTTTATAAAGTGCAAAGTACATGCCATGGAATTAATCCACTAAGTATCAACAAGTAAACATAAAAAAGGGTGTCCGATTATGGACACCCTGTACATTATTAACGGACAAACAGTCTATTCTTTCTGCTTTTCAACACGATGCAAGACTACCAGAACAACTTCGCTGGGAGTAAATAAACGGACGTCAACGCGCGAAGTACCCAATCCATTGGTTATAATAATCGGAGTACCTTTGCTATTCTCTTTCCAACCAGTCAGAAAACGGTTTCCATAAATAGAGTGCTTTACCGGAGAATATTTTTTAAACAAGCTCACCTGCCCACCATGAGTATGCCCCGCTAACACCAAATTGGCATTCGACACATCGGCATCTTCTGCATAATCGGGAGTATGCGTGAGCAATATAATAAAATCATCCGCCGGAAAATGCTGGGATGGAGAGTCACCATTCTTTTTTAAATCAAACGGATTGCGTACACCGCTCACTATAATATACTGACCATCTTTCATCAGCTTATAGCTTTTATGTTCCATCAACCGCACATGATTCTTTTGCATGGCCTCCACCACTTCGGAATAACAATAGCCATAATCATGATTTCCCATCACAGCAAATGTTCCGTAAGGCGTATAAACTCTGCTCAAGGCGGTGAACAAAGTATCCAGATTTCCACCTTTCTTGCCACGATAATCTCCACCCAACAGCAAGTACATCGGCATGCATTGACTTTAATGCACGCACCGCGCTGTTTCAATTCACTACCTCTTTAAAGCGACTCTCATAATGAAAATCCGAAGCAAACCCTATCCGAAAACCGTCAAAAGCGGGTGGAATATTCATAACTATAAAAATCATATTGCTTCACACGCCCTACCCCCGGAAACTCGGACTAAAGTAGCTGTGGCGCAAGAAGACAAAAGAATAACCGCTAAAAGCAAAAAAAGAAACTGTTTCTTCATAATCCTTTCTATTTGGAGACAAAGATACAGAATTAATTGTTTTATCTTTGCACAACCTTAATTATAAATAGAAATGGAAAATTGTTCAAGTTAACTCAATAAAAGCATGGCTTCTAGCCGCCCGCCCTAAAACATTGGCAGGAGCCGCCACTCCGGTTTTACTGGGATGTGCCTTGGCCTATGCAGACAGCTGCTTCCAAATGACACCAGCATTGCTTTGCTTTGCCTTCGCTTTTCTGATGCAGATAGACGCCAACTTCATTAATGATTACTTTGATTACCTGAAAGGCAGTGACCGTGAAGACCGTTTGGGTCCTGAACGTGCCTGCGCGCAAGGATGGATCACACTGAACGCCATGAGAAAGGGAATCGCCCTGACCACAGCAACAGCTTGTTTAGCAGGGTTATGCCTATTAGCTTATGGAGGGATTGAAATGATTCCAGTAGGAATTTTATGTGTTTTATTCGCTTTTCTTTATACAGCAGGACCTTATCCGCTAGCTTATCACGGATGGGGAGACATACTTGTCATTGTCTTTTTCGGATTTGTACCGGTAGGCTGCACTTACTATGTGATGTGCCGTGACTGGACTTGGAATGTGACACTCGCCTCTCTAGCTTGCGGACTGATTATAGATACCTTGTTGATGGTGAATAATTACCGTGACCGCGATCAGGATGCAAAAAGCGAAAAGAAAACAATCGTAGTACGCTGGGGAGGCAATGCAGGGCAACAATTATACTTATTTTTGGGATTGGCTGCCGCATGGCTTTGTTTATTGTTTATTCCTACCGGGCACATTTGGGCTGCATTATTACCCCAAATTTATCTGTTACCTCACTTCATGGCATGGCAAAGAATGGTAAAAATCAACAGGGGAAAAGAATTAAACAGCATATTGGGAGAAACCTCCCGCAATATGCTGCTATTCGGCGTATTACTAGCATTCGGCCTTATCCTATAATCTTCCGGCAAGATCTTGCCAGAAGATATTTCCCAATAAAGCGCAACAAATCATTCCGCTTTCTCTATCAATACAGTGGCATAAGCGGAAATACCCTCCTCCCTGCCCGTAAATCCCAGCTTCTCTGTAGTGGTAGCCTTTACGGAAACATCATCCACATCAATCCCCATCAAATGAGCAAGTACCAACTGCATTTCCGGAATCCGCGCTTTCAATTTAGGACGTTCAGCACAAATCGTTGCGTCCACATTACCTACTTTATATCCTTTTGCAGCAATCAGGTCCACCGTTTCAGCCAATAAAATCTTGCTATCAATATTCTTGAATTCACCCGCAGTATCAGGAAAATGATAACCTATATCACGCATATTGGCAGCTCCCAGCAAAGCGTCACAAATGGCATGAATCAACACATCGGCATCCGAGTGTCCCAATAGCCCCAATTCATGTTCAAATTTTATTCCTCCAAGCCATAGTTCACGACCGGTTACCAGTTGGTGCACATCGAATCCAAATCCTACTCTTATTTTCATCTTACATAAAAATCTAATAATTTCTCACCTTCCAAATACCCCTGCAAATGCTGTCCTATGCTGACTGGCCCTACTCCCACAGGAGTTCCCGTATAGAGCAAATCTCCAATCTTTAATGTAAAAAACCGACTAACGTATGCAATTATCTCATCCACCTTAAACAACATATCCGCAGTGTTGCCTCTCTGCACTGTTTTTCCATCTATATCCAAATGAAAGTTTAAATTCTGTATATCCTTAAATCTGTCTACCGGCACAAAATCACCTATGGCAGCCGAGCTATCAAACCCTTTACACAGCTCCCAAGGCTTGCCTTCCTCCCGGAACCGCCGCTGAAGGTCACGTGCCGTAAAATCTATTCCTACCGTCACCGCATCATAATACCGACTGGCAAAACGCGGAGCAATATTCTTTCCTAAACGATTAATACGTACTACCAATTCTGTCTCATAATCCACCTGCTGAGAAAAATCAGGAATAAAAACGGCTTGCTGTCTTTCAGCAGAGCCGAATCCGGTTTCATAAAAATAACCGGTTCTTCCGGTAATTTTTCATCAGCATGTAACTCGTGGCAATGTGCAACGTAGTTCATTCCTACGGCTATAATCTTCATATTATTATTCTTGAATTACATTTAATCTGTTAAACATTACAGCCAGATGGGCATAAAGTGATGTATTCTGCACCACAATATTTTCCGGTACACGAATACGGAACGGTGTAAAGTTCCAAACAGCCTTAATGCCACCCGCTATCATTTTATCTGTTATCTCCTGTGCTATATTAATAGGCACAGTCAATACCCCGATATTCACATCACAGGATTTCATTTTTATCTCAAATTCATCCGAATGATAAATAGGAATTCCATTTATTTCCTTCCCGACCAATCCGGGATTAATATCAAACGCACCTACTATCTCTAATCCAAAATGATGCAGCCCCGAGTCGCGCAATAAAGCACCTCCCAAACTACCGACACCAAACAAAAAAGCTTTATGCATTTTGGTAAATCCCAAGAAACGCTCCAGCACCTCTATCAACGCATCAATCTCATACCCCACACGTGTACGGCCGGATATATTTACATAAGAAAGATCTTTCGCTATTTGGGAAGCATCTACATTGATTTGCTTGGATATTTGGGTAGAAGACACGTACGTTTCTCCCTGTTCTTTCATCAGTTTCACATTCGAAAGATACCACGGAAGCCTGCGCAAAGTCGGCTCAGGCACTTTATCCGAGAATTTATGCATACGTATATCCATCTTTTTCTTTAGGTATTATCATTAGGTAATTTGCAAAAGTACACTTTTATTTGTTACATTGACGGATAGAGTATAAAAAAAGTCTTATCTTTGAGTATTCATTTAAGCAAAATTCACATGAAAAATAACGATTGGAAAGAACGTCTGAATGTGGTTTATTCCACAAATCCTGATTTCAAGTATGAAAGCGTTGAAGAGGAAGCGGTTGAGACATTAGATAAAAAACAACAGAAACTCCGTGTCAATATAGTAAAAAAAGACGGGGTGGCAAAACCGTGACATTAATCAACGGGTTCATCGGAACAGAAAATGACCTGAAAGAGTTGGGTAAATTATTGAAAAGCAAATGTGGAGTAGGCGGTTCAGTAAAAGACGGGGAAATCCTTATCCAAGGAGAGTTCAAGCAACGGGTCATCGAGTTATTGAAAGCTGAAGGATATACCCAGACCAAATAACCGGAAAAAAGAAAGGGACTGTTGTCACACAGTCCCCCATTCTATAATTGCGGAAAATCTTATTCAGCACGTAAAGTGAAACGTTTGAAAGCAACGATCTGCAATTCAGGATCAGCTTCCTTCAACACTTCTCTTACAGTCTTCTTACCATCCATGATATCCTCCTGGTTCAGCAAGCAAACTTCCTTCAAGAACTTACCCAGACGACCTTTAGCAATGTTTTCAATCATCTGTTGCGGCAAGTTGGCAGCTTTTTCAGCAGAAACAGTAGCAATGATTTCCTTAGCTTTGGCAATATCTTCGTCAGTAATCCAGCCCTTAGCCTTGTTACTTTCCATGTGCTCTTCGCTGTCTACATGTGCAGGGTTGATACCAGCCTTCTTCAAAGCAACTTCAACAGCCTTGTCTACTTGTTCTTTCTTAGTTTTATCAATAGCTACCTGTATTTCAGCTTCTTTTACAGATTCAGGAACACCGGCTTCATCAATTGCAATAGGATTCATAGCGGCAATCTGCATAGCAACTCCGTGAGCGGCAGCTTCAGCTTCCTTATTCATGGCAACAATAGTACAAAGCTGGTTATTTCCCTGGTGGTTATAAATAGAAGTATAAGCACCTTCAACCACATTGTAGCCATCCAATTCCATTTTTTCACCAGTGATACCGCTACGGTCTGTTACTGCATCCTGTACAGTACCGTTACCCATAGGCAAAGCCTTTACTTCTTCCAAAGTCTTGCATCTGTTGGCAACAGCAGCATCCAGAATAGCTTGAGTCAACGCTACGAAATCAGCATTTTTAGCAACGAAGTCGGTTTCGCATTTCAAAGCGATGATAGCAGCAAATTCGCCATCCTTTTTTGCCAGCACACAACCTTCAGATGCTTCACGGTCAGAACGTTTTGCAGCAACAGCCTGTCCTTTTTTACGGATAATTTCCATTGCTTTATCGATATCGCCGTTTGCTTCAGTCAAGGCGTTCTTGCAATCCATCATACCAGCTCCACTAATCTTACGAAGCTTGGTTATTTCAGCCATAGTTACAGCCATAATATTCCTTTATTTTTTAATTGTTAGTAATATCTTTAAAACAGAATTGAGAATTGAAAATTGAGAATTGAGAATCAACAGCATAATCTGCCCCTTCCCCAATTTTCAATTCTCAACTCTCAATTTATACTATTAAGCTTCTTCGTCTTCTTTCAAGAAAGCGGCAGCCTTAGCAGCATTGATAGCTTCTTCTTCGGCTTTATCCATACGAGCCTTGGTATTTTTCTTCTTACCAGCACCCTTAGGAGCATTTTCACCGGCAGCTTCCATATCTACTTTTTCAGCTTTTCTTTCTTCCAAGCCTTCAGCGATAGCGCCACAACAAGCATCCAAGATCACTTCTACAGACTTAGTAGCGTCATCGTTTGCAGGAATCACGAAGTCTACGTTTGAAGGATCTGAATTTGTATCAACGATAGCAAATACAGGGATACCCAGACGGTTAGCTTCACGAACTGCAATGTTTTCTTTTCAACACATCGATAACGAACAGTGCTGACGGCAAACGAGTCAAATCAGCGATAGAGCCTAAGTTCTTCTCCAATTTAGCACGCTGACGAGAGATTTGCAGAACTTCTCTCTTAGAAAGGTTTGAATAAGTACCATCGTTGGTCAACTTATCGATAGTAGCCATTTTCTTCACAGCCTTACGGATAGTCGGGAAGTTAGTCAACATACCACCCGGCCAACGCTCGATTACATAAGGCATATTTACAGAAGCAGCTTTCTCAGCTACTACTTGTTTAGCTTGTTTCTTAGTAGCAACAAACAGGACTTTCTTACCTGATTTTGCGATTTGTTTCAGTGCATCAGCAGCTTCATCTACTTTAGCAACTGTTTTATGGAGGTCAATGATATGGATACCATTGCGTTCCATGAAAATATAAGGAGCCATTGAGGGATTCCACTTTCTCTTAAGGTGTCCGAAGTGGCAACCGGCTTCCAATAATGTATCGAAATTAGTTCTAGACATTTTGTTATTCTTTAAATCGTTTACTTTCTTTTTGTTTATCTCAACCAACCATCGGGTAGTCCGCTACCAAGTAGAGTCCCGCTGGTTTAGATACTAAACGCTTCTTAACCAGTTCCAAGTAAAACCGGATATTAACGTTTACTGAACTGGAATCTCTTACGAGCTTTCGGACGACCCGGTTTCTTACGCTCAACAGCACGAGGATCGCGAGTTACGAATCCTTCCGCTCTCAAGACAGCCTTATCTTCCGGATTAATCTTTATCAACGCACGAGAGATAGCCAAACGGGCAGCCTCAGACTGACCTTTGAAACCACCACCGTCAAGGTTGATCTTAATATCATATTGCTCAGCGACGTTCAACTTTGCTAACGGCTGCTTTACGATAAACTGAAGGATTGAAGAAGGAAAGTATTTTTCCAGCTCACGTTTGTTGATCGTGATCTTTCCCGTACCTTCGCTAACGAATACGCGAGCGACTGCCGCTTTACGTCTTCCTATTGCATTTACTACTTCCATCGTGATTATTTATATGAGTTTATATCGATTAACTTAGGTTGTTGAGCCTCGTGCTTGTGCTCAGTTCCCTCATAAACGTACATGTTGTTCAACAACTTTGCACCCAGACGGTTCTTAGGCAACATACCTTTTACTACTTTACGGAACAGACGGTCACCACCTTTCTTCAAAAGATCAGCCGGAGTATACTCGATCTGTCCACCGGGATATCCGGTATATCTCAAATAAATACGATCGTTCCACTTGTTACCAGTCAGAACGACTTTGTCTGCATTGATGATGATTACATTATCACCACAGTCAACGTGCGGAGTGAAATTGGGTTTGTACTTACCGCGCAAAAGCTTCGCTACTTTAGCGCAAAGGCGACCTAACGTCTGGCCTTCAGCATCAACAATGA
>ENA-OQNJ01000147-OQNJ01000147.1-human-gut-metagenome-genome-assembly--contig:-NODE-147-length-17935-cov-3.179638_pt1 | contig 17935 bp, 19 predicted proteins | sample MGYA00242630_ERZ504882 | MGnify/ENA primary metagenome ERZ504882 (study PRJEB26092, sample SAMD00036408) | human gut metagenome | host: Homo sapiens | study: EMG produced TPA metagenomics assembly of... | reverse complement strand
CAGTTCTTCTCTCTTTTTAAGTATATGTATGAGCCTTCTCGGACTGTCTCTGTAACGGACCTACCTGTCTCTCAAGCTCTGTCAGGATATCATTGACACGCACAAGGTTCTCTCGCTCATTATCGAGCTTCTTTTGTGCTGTAAGCTTTCTCGTTTTTAAACTTGACAATGCCGGCAGCCTCATCAAACAGCTCTCGCCTCTCCTCCGGCTTTCCACTTAAAATCCTGTCAATCTGGCCCTGTCCAATGATGGAATAACCCTCTTTACCGATACCGGTATCATAGAAAAGCTCCGAAACCTCCTTGAGTCTGCACGGATTGCCATTGATTAGATACTCACTCTCCCCTGACCGGTAAACACGTCTGGCAACCGTAACCTCATTGAAATCAATCGCAAGCGAATGGTCTGAATTGTCAAGTGTGATGGCAACATACGCGTATCCAAGTGGCTTCCTGTTCTCAGTGCCTGCAAAAATGACATCCTGCATGCTGGCACCACGAAGCTGCTTTGCGCTCTGCTCACCGAGCACCCATCTGACCGCATCGGCGACATTACTCTTTCCACTGCCGTTTGGCCCGACAATACCTGTGATGCCGTTGTGGAACTCAAAAACAATTTTGTTGGCAAAGGACTTAAAGCCCTGTACTTCCAAACTCTTTAAATACATTAAAAACTCCTATTCCCTGTTTCTGTACAAAAGAAGTGCCTGATATGCAGCCTGCTGCTCCGCCGCCTTCTTTGTGTGGCCTTCTCCCTCGCTGACACGCTCGCCGTCCACAAGCACCGCAACTGTAAACTGCTTGTCATGGTCCGGACCGCTCTCATCAATAAGTTCATAGGAAAGCTGCTCGTGTCTGCCCTGTATAAGCTCCTGAAGGATAGTCTTGCTATCATAAAAGAGCTGCTTATTCTCAATATCAGTCATGATAAACCTAAGCACAAACTCCTTTGCATTAGTAAAACCACCATCTAAATAAATTGCTCCAATCACTGCCTCAAGTGCATCAGAAAGAATCGATTTTCTCTTTCTTCCACCTGTATGATCCTCGCCCCTGCCAAGACGTAAGTACTTTCCAAGGTCAAGTGGCTTTGTACAAAGTGCAAGAGTCGGCTCACAAACAATGCTTGCGCGCAGCTTGGTAAGCTCACCCTCAGGCTTTTGCGGATAATTGATAAACAAAAACTCACTTGAAACTATTTCCAAAACAGCATCGCCCAAAAACTCCAGACGTTCGTTATCAGAATGCTTTTTCATGTGCTTTTCATTGGCATACGAGCTGTGTGTCAGCGCCTGCTCAAGCAGATGTCGGTTCTTGAACGTATAGCCTATTTTGCTTTGAAATTCATTTAAATCTGCCATAATTTTTCCTCTATTTCTATATCTATCCATTTTACATGTTCCGTGAGTATAACGAAAAGCCCTCATAATAAAGGGCTTTTCATTAGTTAAACATACTACTGCTCGCTTACAGCTTTTTTAATCTGCTCAACAGCATCGCCTACAGTGACGATTTTCTCTGCTTCCTCATTAGGAATCTCGATATCGAACTCTTCCTCGATACCCATGATAATCTGGAATACATCCAGAGAGTCAGCGCCAAGATCATCAATGAAGGTTGACTCCATAGTAACCTCGGTCTCATCCACGTTAAGTACCTCGACAATAATGTCTCTAAGCTTCTCAAATTCCATTTTTAATACCTCTCATTTCTGTTTATAGTGACCAATCATACAGCAGTACTGCTATCTAATCAGCCGGCTTATTAATAATATATTCTTTAATTTTATCATTAATCTCTTTTTCCTTAAATGTAACACATTGGAAAACAGAGTTAGTGATTTCCTTTGCCTTGGAGCTGCCGTGGGTCTTTACCACAAGACCATTCAATCCTAAAAGCGGTGCTCCGCCGTACTCAGTCGCATCAAATGACTTTAGCGTATTCTTAAGAGCCGGAAGTGCAAGTGCAGCTCCTATCTTGCTCTTTAATGTGCTCATGAGACCCTTCTTGATAACCCCAATAAGAGTAGAGCTAAGGCCCTCGTAGAGCTTTAATATGACATTGCCCGTGAAAGCCTCGCAGACTATAACATCGGCATCTCCCTTTGGAATATCCCTTGCCTCAATGCTTCCGACAAAATTGATATCTGTGCACTCTCTAAGAAGCGGCATAGTCTCCTTTACCAGGGCATTACCTTTCTCCTCCTCTGCACCGATATTGACCAGTGCAACCTTTGGATTCTTCACGCCGACAACATGCTCCATATAGATAGAGCCCATCTTTGCAAACTGTACCAGATGCTCAGCTCTGGCATCCACATTGGCTCCACAGTCTATGAGCAGGGATACTCCCCTCTCAGTCGGAATAAGCGGTGCCAAAGGCGGCCTTTGTATGCCCTTTATCCTGCCGACTATTACCTGTCCTCCGACAAGTACAGCACCTGAGCTTCCTGCCGAAACAAATGCATCAGCCTCTTTATTCTTGACCATATTCATGCCAACAACGATTGATGACTGCTTCTTTCGTCTGATTGCCAGAACCGGTGGCTCTGCCATCTCTATAACCTCAGGCGCATCTACTATCTCTATCTGCTCCTTAGGATATGTATACAAAGAAAGCTCCCTCTCTACCGGTACCTTCTGTCCTACAAGAAATATCTTTATATCATTTCTTTTGTTAACCGCATCTACCGCACCCTTTACTACCTCTGCGGGTGCATTGTCGCCACCCATTGCATCGAGTGCGACCCTTGTTGTACTTTGCATTGTGACCTCCCTGTGCCTGCTAAAAACGCAAACTACTAATTGATTAAACTAAAACTATACTATAATCATAGGTATAAATCAATAACCAATTCACTACTCTATATGGCTTCCATCATTCTCCCGGACTCATTGAAATAACCTTGCCACAGTTCCATAAATCAGCAGTGCGCTTTGCTGCATCAAGTCTGTCATCGTCCGACTTAAAATCAATATTTACTGAGTGGCATCCGCACTCAAGGCATGTCACATAATATGAGCTGCCGCAGTCCTCCTCGAGAATCCCGGCACCGCCACAGAGCGGGCACTCATAGATTTCAACTAAATCGTCTATATTATTCATGATAGTTTGCTTCCTTCTTTCTTTAATATCTAAATATCCTCTCAGTATAATAACATCCCTGCAAGCTATATACAAGCAAAAAGTACCTTCATTTTATTATGGGATAAAATCAATCAAAAAACGGATTGAACGATATCGTTCAATCCTTAATTTTACTGGTTTCTACTATTAGTCCTGAGGAATGATTTCTTTTTTGTTGTATGATCCGCAGTTCTTGCAAACTCTGTGTGGCATCATAAGCTCTCCACATTTGCTGCATTTTACTAAAGTAGGAGCAGACATTTTCCAGTTTGCTCTTCTCTTATCTCTTCTTCCCTTAGAAGATTTATTCTTTGGACAAATTGACATTTGTTTACACCTCCTTAAACTTGTTAAATATATCCTGGAACGCTGCCATTCTTGGATCCGGTACAAAACTATCGCAACTGCAGGTGCCTTTATTCAAGTTCATCCCACAGACTTTACAAATACCTTTGCAATCGTCTTTGCACAGAACTCTCATTGGCCAGTTCACCAGAATTTCGGCGTAGACAAGTTTATCTACATCGAGTTCAAACCCAATCAGGTAGTCAGTTTCCTCCATCTCTTCATCGACTAATGCTCCGTCTGTGATTTTCAGAGTCTTGTCAATGTCAAAATGCATGTTTGTTGGAACTTCTTCCAAGCATCGGCTGCACGGTATCGCTACGTCTATATCCACTGTCGCGGTAATATGCACTGTTGCATTCTCCACGTTTGAGATATGAAGTGATATCGGCTGCTTTTTTCAGAATAGGATAATCTCCTAATCGCGACTCAAATGATGTGAGCGTAAGCTCTGTCTCAATTGTCGTCTCTTTATTGATAGATTTTACAATGGTTGATATATCAATCATGGTTCTCTCCTATTCACACCTAACCAATTATACATATTGGAGGGGTGTTTGTCAACAAAATTTTATAATTTATCCACAACTTTTTGCTTTTTATTAACCAACAAGCTTTACTGTCTCCCGGCAGATTGCAAGCTCCTCGTTTGTAGGGATGACACATACCTTTACGCTTGAGTCTGCTGTTGAGATGAGTGCCTCTACACCGCGTGTCTTGTCGTTGGTTACACGGTCAATCTTTATGCCAAGGTAGCCTAAGTATGCCATGATTTTTTCTCTTACGAAGCTTGTGTTCTCACCGATTCCTGCTGTGAATGCGATAGCGTCTACTCCGTTCATTGCTGCAGCATATGCTCCGATGTATTTTGCTACTCTGTAGCTGAATACCTCTACTGCTGCGATGGCACGCTCGTTGCCCTCATTGTAGGCTGCCTCAAGGTCTCTGAAGTCGCTTGATACGCCTGACATACCGGCTACTCCTGACTTCTTGTTGAGTACATTCATCACACCATCAATGTCAAGGTTTTTCTTTCTTTGCGATGAACTCCATGATTGATGGGTCGATATCACCTGAACGTGTTCCCATTACGAGTCCCTCAAGTGGTGTAAGTCCCATTGATGTATCTACACATTTACCGTTTAATACTGCGCTGACTGAAGCTCCGTTTCCAAGGTGTGCTACGATAATCTTTGAGTTGTTTAAGTCCATTCCAAGGTAGCTTGCTGCCTCTTTTGATACGAAGCTGTGGCTTGTACCGTGGAAGCCGTATCTTCTTACCTTGTATTTCTCATAGTACTCATATGGAAGACCGTAGAGGTATGCTTTCTCAGGCATTGTCTGATGGAAGGCTGTATCAAATACTCCTACCATTGGTACGTTTGGCATAAGTGCCTGACATGCTCTGATTCCGATGATGTTGGCTGGGTTGTGAAGAGGTGCGAGGTCGTTGCACTCCTCTACCTGTGCGATTACATCCTCTGTGATGACTACTGAGTCTGAGAATTTCTCTCCGCCGTGCACTACACGATGTCCTACTGCATCGATCTCTGCAAGTGATTTTACTGCGCCTGTCTTTGGATTTACAAGTGCATCGAGTACCATCTGGATAGCCTCTTTATGTGTTGGCATAGGTGCCTCTGTGATTTCCTTATCAAGACCCTCTTTCTGATATACGAGTCTGCCATCGATTCCGATTCTCTCGCAGAGTCCTTTTGCAAGTACCTCCTCCGAATCTGAATTGATGAGCTGGTATTTCAGTGATGAACTACCGCAATTAATTACTAATACATTCATTGTTTTGTCTCCTTTGGTTTAAAATTACAATACTATTGTTAGTATAAACTTATTTTTCAAATGCGACAAGGGTGTTTTTATGGTATTATGGTTTTGAACTCTAAAAAATACATTATCGATTAAAGGAGCAGCAAAACATGAAGGTCGCAGGTGTGATTACCGAATACAATCCATTCCACAATGGGCACAAATATCAGCTAGAGCAGATTAAAAGGCAGACATCTGCTGATTATATCGTCGTAGTAATGAGCGGTGATTTCGTGCAGAGAGGTGAGCCTGCCATAATTGACAAATACGAGCGCACACGCATGGCTCTTTTGAGCGGTGCCGACCTGGTGCTTGAGCTTCCATCGGTCTTTGCCACTGCTTCTGCCGAGTTTTTTGCCGGTGGCGGAGTCAGTGTACTCAAAAACACAGGTGTGGTGGACATGCTGTGCTATGGTGTGGAGTCTGTGGACCATGAGCTTACAAAGCTTGTTGCTGGCGTGCTTAAGAATCCGCCTGCTAAGTATTCCGCCTCTCTTGCCCGGCTGATTCAGAGTGGGATGAGCTTTCCTGCGGCCAGGGGCAGAGCTCTATGTGAATATTTTCAAGATACCTATGACAGCTCTTCCGAGAAATTAGATTCTTTCATAGCTTCACCCAATAATATTCTGGCCATTGAGTATGAGAAGGCTTTGATGGACTGTGATATTACAGGATTTCCTATTCAGCGCATCGGTGAAGGATATCACAGCACGGATTCGACAAGTGAATTTTCTTCCGCTACAGCTGTGCGCGGGGTGATTTCGACCTTGATTGATATAGACAAACACAACACTATTACTAATATACAGCTTGATAATTCATGGATTTCCACAAAGTTCAGTCAGCTAATGCCATCAGACTGCGCCGATATTCTTGTCAATTGTATTTTAGGCGGTCATATTGTGTTTCCGGATGATATTTCTGAAATGCTTTACTATCGCCTGCTGACCTGGAAGGATAAAGGCTTTGCGCAGTATTCAGACTGCACAAAGGAGCTTTCTGCAAAGATAGTTAAAAACATTTATAAATATGAAGGTTTTACGCAGTTTTGTAACTTACTGAAGAGTAAAAATCTGACTTATACGCGTATTTCAAGGGTTCTCATGCATATTTTACTTGGTATTGAGAATAATGATTTTAACATATGTATGGATAATCCTTATCTGCGCATACTTGGTTTTAAAAAAACTCATCAGGAGAGCTTATGCATCTCCTCAAAAAAACGAGCATCAGTGCCTATTATTACAAAAGTCGCTGATGCTCCGTACGAGCTTATTTCCAAGGATATTTTTGCTGCTGATTTGTATGGCAGGCTGTGTCATTCACAGCAAAATGAGTTTACACATGGGGTTGTAATTATTTAATCTACAGCTCCATTATAATTTCTCGTGCCAGACTTTCCTCTATAGGCTTTGCATACACTCCCGGTGCAAACTCAACAGTGGCTCCTATGCCTTTTTGGAGCACGAAGCGCAGCTTGCCGTCTCTCACCTTTTTGTCGGTGTAGAGTTTCTTTACAAGCTCTTCCCTGTCTATATAGTCAGGTATACGTGTTGGAAGACCGGCTCTCTCATAGAGCTTTATCACGCGCTCTGCCTGCTCCTCCGACATATAGCCAAGCCGTGCTGACATAAGTGCCTGTGCAGCCATTCCAATCGACAGTGCCTCTCCATGCAACAGCTTGTAGTCGCTGACTGTCTCAATTGCCCGGCCTACTGTGTGGCCCAGATTTAAGGTTTCGCGAAGTCCCGCCTCTCGCTCATCCTTCATGACCACATTGTACTTGATACGGCAGTTATTTTCTGCGATATACTCACATGCAAATTTCTTGAATGAATATATATCATCCAGATTTTCCTCTATAAATTCAAACATATCCTCGCTGCCTAAGCATGCATGCTTGATGGTCTCTGCCATGCCGCTTGCCATCTGGCGCTGTGGCAGTGTTTTCCAAGCAGCTATGTCTATATATACCTTTTGGGGCTGATTGAACAGACCTATGGTGTTGGTAGCAAGAGGTGTATCAATTGCTGTTTTTCCACCTACCGATGCATCTGCCGCCGCTAGAAGGGTGGTTGCATAGTTGATAAACGGCACTCCTCTGCCGTAGGTTCCTGCAATAAAGCCTGATAAGTCGGTTACAACACCGCCACCGACTGCAATAATACAGCAGTCTCTTCTGTACCCCTTTTTAAGCATGGCATCCTCTATCTTTGCCTTTGTCTCACGTGACTTGCTCTTTTCCCCAGCCGGGAAAACAAACAAATCCACTGAGTATCCCGCATGCTTTATCTTCTCACAGATTGGAAGAGCATAAGGATCACGCACATTTGTATCTGTAATCACTGCAAATTTCTTTATCTTGCCCGCAAGACCATTTTCCAGGTCAGATACAAGGGTGTCTGAGAGGTTGTAGCCTATCTCAATATCATATGTGTCATCTACTACTTTTTTGAGTTCTACATTGAATATGCTCATTTTTTCTCCTGTTATGCTATATTTTTGTTTCTTTTATGTGGGAAACTGCTACAGTATCCCCACAGCCTGCTTGGCGAGCTTATCTGCCTCTTCGTTGCCCCCTACTCCTGAGTGTCCTTTTACCTTTACAAAAGTAAGCTTTATTTTATCCTTAACTGACATGATGTATTCGTGATAAGCTATAGTGCCTGCCTTGTTTCGCTTCCAGTCCCCTGTGGCCCACATCTCTATGCCCTTGTAGTCATAGTATATGACCAGTTCATTAATTCCAAGCTCTATAGCCTTTTTTACGGCAGCCTCCGCGCCCTTTATCTCTCCTGCTACGTTGCGCATTGTGGCCATCTCGGCATCATTATCTGCCCCCTGCAGCACGTATTTTTCATGGTCAGTCACAAGAAAGCCTCCATAGCCATAGGTGTGTGTAACCTTGTTAAAGGAGCCGTCGACAAACGCATACGTACTATTTTCGCCGGATGATTTCATTCCCGTAATGGTTTTCTCTCCGGCAATAATTTTCTCTCCGTTAATAAATTTTTCTGCCTCTTCTATCGTCTTAAAGCTTTTATACACTGCTCCCTGATATCCGTCAACCATTGCTTTGCAATCATTCCAGTTGAAATATATCCCGGGAACCTTTCCCTTTTTACTGCATAGTATTTTGATGCCATGCTTTATTTCTCCTATAACACTCTTGACAAAAATTCCTGTAATCTCTCACTCTTTGGTGCGCCAAATACTTCCTCAGGTGTGCCCTCCTCAGCTATGGTACCCTCATTGATGAACATCACTCTGTTGGCCACTTCTCTGGCAAAGCCCATCTCATGTGTCACGACTACCATTGTCATGCCTGCCTCTGCAAGCTCCTTCATTACTGAAAGCACCTCACCTACCATCTCAGGGTCAAGTGCCGATGTAGGCTCATCAAACAGTATGACATCAGGATTCATAGCAAGTGAACGGATAATTGCCACTCTCTGCTTCTGTCCTCCGGAAAGCTGCGCCGGATATGCATCTGCCTTATCGAGGAGACCTATTCTGGTGAGAAGCTCATCTGCCTTCTTTGATGCCTCATCCTTCGTCATCACACCAAGCTTCACCGGTGCGAGCATGATATTTGCTTTTATTGTCATGTTGGCAAACAGATTGAACTGCTGGAAAACCATGCCGATTTTCTGTCTGGTCACATTGATGTCTGTCGACTTGTCTGTCAGGTCTGTTCCTTCAAAAAGGATTTGTCCTGATGTAGGTGTCTCGAGCAGATTGAGGGAGCGTAAAAATGTAGACTTTCCACAGCCTGACGGTCCGATGATGGCAATTACATCACCTCTGTTCACCTCTGTGCTTATGCCCTTTAATACCTCCTGCTCTCCAAAACTCTTGTGCAGGTCTTTTACCTCTAGTATCACGTTATTATCTTTCATTGCTTCTCAGTCTCCTCTCAAGTTTGCTTACTCCGTGGCTTAAAAGCATCACTATAACCAGATAAATAAGGGCTACAGCAATAAGCGGTATAAATGCCTCGTATGTGTTGCTTCGTATGATATCTCCACCCTTTGTCAGATCCATCATACCAATATAACCACTGATTGATGTCTCCTTTAGGAGGCTGATAAACTCGTTAAGCAGCGCCGGAAGTATATTTTTGACAGCCTGCGGTATGATAACAAGCTTCATGGTCTGTCTGTAATTGAGTCCTAAGCTTCGTCCTGCCTCAAACTGTCCTATATCTACAGACATGATTCCTGAACGCACAATCTCTGCCACATATGCAGCCGAGTTGAGGCCGAAAGCAATGACTGCTACAAGTATCTTGTTGGTCACAGATGCAAGCACTACATAGTATATAATAAGAAGCTGTATCATGACAGGTGTTCCCCTGATGATGGTCAGGTATGCCTTGCAAATTCCGTTTAATATGGCAAGACCGCCGTTTCTGTCATGGCTGGTTCTGACTATCGCAATTAAAAATCCCAGCACAATACCAAGCATTACGGCAAATATTGTGATAACTATTGTATTGCCAAGACCCTTTACGATATACATGTAACGATTGTCCTTGACAAAGTTGTCATAGAGCTTTTCCTTTATACCGATTGAAGAACCCGACTGGCTGTCTTTTACGATAATCTCCTGCTTTGTGGTGATATATGTATCGGTAAAATCAACATTTTTCTGTCTGTCCTCTGTCACTGTAAAGCCTGCTGCCCCGACATCCACCTTGCCTGATGATACAGCGGCAATGATTGCGTCAAACTGCATATCCTCTACCTGCATATCCATGCCAAGCTCATCGGCTATGGCCTGCATGATATCCATATCAATTCCTGTGACCTTGTTATCCTCATAGTACTCATATGGCGGGAACTCTGCATTGGTTCCTACCTTAAGTGTACCGTTTGACCTGTCAATGTCCTTCTTCACGTAGGGAGTCTTTCCCACCTGATCTTCAGAGCCGATATAGTTGTCGATGATGCTCTGAACTGTTCCATCCTGCTGCAGCTTTTCAAGCGCAGTGTTTACCTTGTCGCGAAGCTCTGTATTACCCTTTTTCAGGCAGAATGCATAGTCCTCGTTGGTAAACTCCTCGTCCAGTATCTTAAGTCCTTTGTTTTCTTTTACAAAGGCAAGTGCCGGCTGCTCATCAATAACCACGCAGTCAATCTTGCCGACCTTTAATGCCTGGACTGCATCAGCACCCTTGTTGTATCTCTCTACCTTGGTGCCTGAACCGTCGTTCTCATAATCAGATACATAGATATCTCCTGTGGTACCGAGCTGGACACCTATTTTTGCGCCCTCCAGATCGTCCACACAAGCGACCTTTTTGCTGTCACTTTTGCCGCATGCGCATAAGCCAACAATGAATGTGGCCATTAATGCTGCCATAAGCAAAATCATAATCGGTTTTTTCTTAATGGATTTCATATTATTCCTCATTTCTGTATAAATATTTATTCACAATTATATCATATTAGTTTATAAAATAAAAGAGCCTGATTTTCTCAGACTCTTTTATACCAAATATTTATGCATCATGCTCCATGTTACTTAACTTCTTCGCCTGGTCGGCTGCGATACAGGCATCAATTATTTCCTGGATATCTCCGTTAAGAATCTTGTCAAGCTTATAGAGTGTCAGATTGATTCTGTGATCTGTCACACGTCCCTGTGGGAAGTTGTAGGTACGAATCTTCTCAGCACGGTCTCCTGTACCGATCTGGCTTCGTCTCTCCTCTGCCTCTGCATCCTGCTTCTTCTGAAGCTCCATGTCATAGAGCTTTGTACGAAGAAGTGCAAAAGCCTTTTCCTTGTTCTGTATCTGTGACTTCTCAGTCTGGCTGTAGATGACAATACCTGTTGGATAATGTGTCAGTCGGACTGCTGAATCTGTTGTGTTGACACACTGTCCACCGTTTCCGGAAGCACGCATTACGTCAATTCTGATATCCTTGTCATCAATCTTGACATCCACATCCTCTGCCTCAGGCATTACAGCAACTGAGCATGTAGAGGTCTGGATACGTCCCTGCGACTCTGTCTCAGGCACTCGCTGCACACGGTGTACTCCCGACTCATACTTTAGGATAGAGTATGCACCTGAGCCCTTTACCATGAACTCGACAGACTTCATACCGCCGATTCCAGTCTCATCGGCATCAAGTGTCTCCACCTTCCAGCCTCTGTTCTCTGCGTAGTGCACATACATACGGTAGATTTCCGCTGCAAAAAGTGCTGCTTCCTCTCCGCCTGCACCGGCACGGATTTCGACGATTACGTTCTTGTCATCGTTAGGGTCCTTTGGCAGAAGAAGTATTTTAAGCTCCTTTTCAAGCTCCTCCACCTGCTCCTTTGAATCCTTAAGCTCTTCCTTTGCGAGCTCTCTCATCTCTTCATCTGATTCCTCATCCAAAATAGCCAGTGAATCCTCGATATTCTGCTTGCACTCTTTATATTTCTTATATGTCTCAACTATAGGAGCAAGGTCACTCTGCTCCTTCATAAGCTTTTTAAATCTGTTTGCATCATTTGCCACATCCGGCTCGCTGAGCAGATTCATCAGCTCTTCATAATGGTGTATAAGATCTTCTAACTTATCAAACATGTTTTTCCTCCTTGCTGTCAAACACTCCCGATACTACCCTGTCATTTCCCGCCAGGTCCTTTATCACATGTACATCGCTAAATCCGGCAAACTGCATCATCTCTGACACCTGTCTGCCCTGGTCACAGCCTATCTCAAAAAGCAGCCTGCCCTGTGGCTTTAGATTTGCCCTGCAATCCTTTATGATGCGCCTGTAAAACTAAAAGTCCATCCTCAGAGCCGTCAAGAGCCTCATGCGGCTCAAATACCGACACCTCCGGCATCAGATGCGGTATCTCATCGCTTCTTATATATGGTGGATTGGATACTATCACATCATACATCTCATCGACATGCTCAAACAGATCGCTTCTCTCAAAATCAACAAACACGCCGTTAAGCCTTGCGTTTTCCTTTGCCACATTGAGCGCCTGCTTTGAGATATCACAGGCTGCACCGTCCACATTAGTCGTGTTCTTTAAGATGCTTATAATTATGCAGCCGCTTCCTGTACACATATCAAGCACTCTCATACCCGGCTCTATCACCTTGAGTGCCTCCTCTACAAGAGTCTCTGTATCCTGACGCGGTATGAGCACATTGCTGTTCACACGGAATTTGAGTCCCATAAACTCCTGCTCTCCGACTATGTACTGGAGCGGAATACGCTCAGCGCGCTTACTCAGCAATGCTTGATATTCCCTTATCTGCTCCTGCGACATTTCCTCATCCATATGCACATAGTAATATGTGTGATTTATCCTGCATGCCATGGCTAAAAGCAGCCATGCATCGTTTTTTGCATCAACTATCTTTGCTTTTTGTAATATGCTTTCCCCAAGTAAAATTGCTTCTCTATATGTCATATATACCTTCTATCCGGCGGTCAATGTGCACACACATTGTTTTCCTCCTGCCATTTCTTCCAGTCAAACACAGCCTCAACCGATGCGATGCCAACCTCTATCATTTCATCATCCGGCTCCTTTGTGGTCATTCGCTGCATTAAAAGCCCAGGGACACTAAGCATGTTGACAACCGGATTGTCATATCTGCCCGCAAGTCTGATAAACTCATAAGATACACCTGCGATTACAGGAATAAGCACAAGTCGTAACAATAACTGCAGCGGCTTTGAATCCACACGGATAAACATGAAAAACAATATGCTTATGAGCATTACTATAAGCAGAAAGCTTGTACCGCAGCGCTTGTGATGCTTTGAGCTTTTTCTCACATTTTCCACTGTAAGAGGCAGTCCGTGCTCTATGCAGTTGATGCATTTATGCTCAGAGCCGTGATACATAAATGTGCGCTTAATATCAGGGGTCAGCGATATAATTGCTATATACCCCAGAAATATTGTCAGTCTGATAACACCCTCTATGAACGCTATGAGCATCTGTGAGCTTATCACCTTTTTAAAAAAACCCGTGAAACGGAAATACGGCAATGCAAAAAACAGCGCGAGTGCTATGACAATTGACAGTACCACTGTACCTCCAAGCATGGCATTTTCCTGTTTCTTTTCTTTGGCAGCCCGTTTTTTTCTTTTCTTCCGCTGTGAGTTCTTCTTCCTTTTCCGTTTTTCTTTGAAGCCAAGGTACCTTCATCATCCTCGTCCTCGAAAAATGACGCTGAATACATCAGTGTGCTCATGCCCAGATAAAGCGAATCGACAAAGCTCACCACACCTCTTAAAATAGGAATCTTTCTAACTGCATCAAGCGTCTTTGAATTCTTACGCTTTGACACCTTGACATCTATTTCATGGTCAGGCTTCCTCACGGCTACGGCGTATGTGTCCTTGTTCTGCATCATTACGCCCTCCATGACAGCCTGACCGCCAATACCTGAATACTTCATAAAACCTCTCTATATTCCAAAAAAGGTTGAGGTATATTGCAACCTCAACCTTTCAAGTAACTATATGATTCTATTTCATACCATATTTCTTATTGAACTGCTCAATACGTCCACGAGCCTGGTTAGCTTTCTGCTGACCTGTGTAGAATGGATGGCACTTTGAGCAAATCTCTACGTGGATCTCCGGCTTTGTAGATCCTGTAACGAATGTGTTACCACAGTTACATGTAACAGTTGCCTGATAATAATCTGGATGGATTCCTTCTCTCATGATTTTCACCTCTTTTATATTCTTATCGTATTTCTATAGCTTCACTCTTTATACCCGTATGCCCGATCCGCATATGATACTTGCTGCAAGAGCGACACGTTGCGTCCGTTTACATCCCGATAAACAGCTTAGTTATTGTAGCACATGAATCTGTCAATTGCAAGACATTTTTATAAAATTCTGTTTTTCTTTACAAGATTAACAAATTCCTTGTTGCTCTTTGTGTGTGCAAACATGTTGAGTACGTTCTCAACAGCCTCATCAGAGCGCATACCGTTGAAGGCTTTACGCATATTATCGACTGCTGCCTGTTCATCTTCATCAAGGAGCAGATCCTCACGCCTTGTTCCTGATTTTACTATATCTATAGCAGGGAAGATTCTCTTCTCGGAAAGCTTTCTGTCGAGCACAAGCTCCATGTTTCCTGTTCCCTTGAACTCCTCAAATACTACATCATCCATCTTGCTTCCAGTATCAACAAGAGCTGTTGCAAGTATTGTCAGGCTGCCGCCGTTTCTCATATTACGTGCTGCTCCGAAAAATCTCTTTGGCATATGAAGCGCTACAGGATCAAGTCCTCCTGAAAGTGTACGGCCTGATGGTGGAACTGTCACATTGTAAGCTCTTGCAAGCCTTGTTATGCTGTCAAGGAGTATCATGACATCATTACCATGCTCTACAAGGCGCTTTGCTCTCTCTATTACCATCTCTGACACTCTCTTGTGATGCTCAGGAAGTTCATCAAATGTAGAGTAGATTACCTCGACATTGTCCCCCTCTATAGCCTCCTTGATATCTGTAACCTCCTCCGGTCTCTCATCAATAAGGAGAATAATAAGATGCATCTCAGGATTGTTTATAGTGACAGACTTTGCAACCTCTTTAAGTAATGTGGTCTTTCCGGCCTTAGGCTGTGAAACGATCATGCCTCGCTGTCCCTTTCCTATTGGAGAGATGAGATCTACAACCCTCATCGCAACACTTGCTCCGGGTCTCTCGAGACGCAGTCTCTCATTCGGGAATATAGGCACAAGATCCTCAAAGCTTGTACGCTTCTGTGCTACATCCGGTGTATATCCGTTGACAGTGGTCAGGTATAAAAGAGCCTGGAATTTCTCACGCTCAGACTTCACCTTCATATTACCCTTTACGATATCACCTGTCTTTAAATTGAAGCGGCGTATCTGCGCAGGTGCCACATAGATATCATGATCTCCCGGCATATAATTATCACAGCGGATAAATCCAAAGCCCTCCGGCATTACCTCAAGTATGCCTTCTGCCTCTTCTCCACTGTCGAGTGCTGCATAATCATCTTTAAAAGAGTTGGCGCGCTCCTCGGCTGTACCGTTTTTCTCAGCCTCCTCAGCCTCTTTTGCATCCTCCTCGAGCATTCTTTCAATAATCTGTCCCTTTTTCAGTGATGAAACGCCCTTAATTCCTCTTGCCTTCGCCAGATCCTTAAGCACAAATGCCGACAAACTTTCATATTTTTCTCTCATCTGTTCCATTTCGTCTTCTCCTTAAATTTGATAACAGTATTTATTCAATTCGTCTAAACAATATTATTTAACAAATATATCTGTGTAGCTATTGGGAAATAACGCCTGAATTGACTTTTGAATTATTAATTATTGATTATACATCATTTCTTTAAAAATATAAAGCGATTTCTTATTTTTTATCATATTTTTATATAATCGGTTATCTGCATAGTTACTTGATTTAAATCACCTGCAATGTTATGATTATTCAAAAGAATTTTTAGAGGGAGAATTACCATGGATAATAAAGAAAAAGCACTGAAATGCCACGAAGAGTGGAACGGAAAACTCGAAACCATCGCCAAATCAAAGGTTAATTCGAGAGAGGACCTTGCAATTGCATACACCCCAGGTGTTGCTGAGCCATGTAAGGTCATAGCCGAGGATAAGGAGGCTGCATACAAATACACCTGGAAGGCAAATACCGTTGCCGTAGTGTCAGACGGAAGTGCTGTGCTTGGTCTTGGAAACATCGGTCCTTACGCTGCCATGCCTGTCATGGAGGGTAAATGCGTACTTTTCAAGGAGTTTGGAAACGTAAACGCTGTTCCTATCTGTCTCGACACTCAGGACACTGAGGAGATTATTGCTGCAGTCAAAAATATCGCACCGGGCTTTGGCGGAATAAACTTAGAGGATATTTCTGCTCCGCGCTGCTTTGAGATTGAGGAAAGACTTAAAGAGATGCTCGATATTCCTGTATTCCACGATGACCAGCACGGAACTGCAATCGTCGTACTCGCCGGTATCATCAACTCTCTGCGCCTGATCGGCAAAAAGAAAGAGGACTGCAAGGTTGTTGTAAACGGTGCAGGCTCAGCAGGTGTTGCCATCACTAAACTTCTTCTGACATACGGCTTTACACATGTGACCATGTGTGACCGTCTAGGCATCATAGGAAAGGACTATCCAAACCTCAACTGGATGCAGCAGAAAATGACAGAGGTTACAAACCTTGAAAATGCAAAGGGTACTCTCGCAGATGCTTTAAAAGGGTGCTGACATATTCGTAGGTGTTTCCGCTCCAAATATCGTCACAGCCGAGATGGTTTCTTCTATGAACAAGGACTCTATCCTTTTTGCCATGGCAAATCCTGTTCCTGAGATTATGCCTGATGTGGCAAAGGCTGCAGGTGCCAGAGTGGTCGGTACCGGAAGAAGTGATTTTCCTAACCAGATAAACAACGTGGTTGCATTCCCCGGAATCTTCAAGGGTGCCTTAGAGGGACGCGCTGCACAGATCACTGAGGAAATGAAGCTTGCTGCCGCAGAAGCACTGGCCGGTCTTGTTTCTGACGAAGAATTAAATGATGATTTTATTATGCCTGAGGCATTTGACCCGCGTGTTGCCGCTGTTGTCAGCGAAGCTGTAAAGTCACATATTTAATATGAGATACTATTCCCTCAACAGATACTGCCGCGATACATTCGGTGAAAAGCTTTACAAGCTCTCTCTAGATGGAGGCATGACCTGTCCAAACCGTGATGGCACACTCTCATCGCTTGGCTGCCTGTACTGCAGCGCCGGTGGCTCCGGTGATTTTGCGGCGGACCGCAGCCTTTCCATAAAGGAGCAGCTGTCTGCCGCTAAGGAAAAGGTTGCTTCAAAGAGCAGCTGTGAGCACTTTATCGCATATTTTCAGGCTTTTACCAACACATATGCGCCGGTAGATTACTTGCGGCGCATATTTTATGAGGCTATAGAAGATCCATCTGTCGCTGTGCTGTCCATCGGCACAAGAACAGATTGTTTTTCTACCGAAATATATGATCTGCTCTCAGAATTAAACGAAATAAAGCCCGTTTGGGTTGAGTTGGGCCTTCAGACCATTCACTGGTCTACTCTTGATGCCATGAATACACATACATGTGTTGATGATTTCATCATTGTAACAGATGAGCTTAGACGCCGTGGCATAAAGGTTATTGCACATCTCATACTCGGGCTTCCTCATGAAACACGCGGCATGATGCTTGAATCAGTTGATTTTGTTGCTAAAAGCGGTATTTTCGGAGTTAAGCTTCAGCTGCTGCATGTGCTAAAGGGCACACCACTGGCTGATATGTATATTAAACAGCCATTTGAGCTTTTTACGCTGGATGATTACTGCGATTTTGTGGTAGACTGTATAGAAAGACTTCCAAAGGATATGGTTATCCACCGCATGACCGGTGATGGACCACGTTCTTTACTTGTTGCACCTCTTTGGAGCACAGATAAAAAACGGGTTCTGAACACAATCAATAAAAGATTTGAAGTGCGAGACACATATCAGGGACGATTAAACTTGTTTTAAAGGAGAAAATCATGGCTGAGCCATTTACCATATATAAGCTGACAATTTTATACATGCTCGACAAAGCGGGCTTTCCGCTGTCAAACACACAGATTTCCAATTT
>ENA-OQNJ01000146-OQNJ01000146.1-human-gut-metagenome-genome-assembly--contig:-NODE-146-length-17973-cov-2.732265_pt1 | contig 17973 bp, 19 predicted proteins | sample MGYA00242630_ERZ504882 | MGnify/ENA primary metagenome ERZ504882 (study PRJEB26092, sample SAMD00036408) | human gut metagenome | host: Homo sapiens | study: EMG produced TPA metagenomics assembly of... | reverse complement strand
AATTGTTTAATTATTAATAAAGTACTGAATATTAAATTCAATCTACATTCCTATTTATTCTTATGTCTGTTAGCACGTTTTTTACGAAACTCAGCTTTCATCTTGGCAGCTCCCGACCCATGCAACCCTGTTATATAGCTTTTCTTTTTAGCCTTGGTCTTCACTTTATCTTCTTGCTTACCACTAGGAGATTTACCACCTTTGAATACAATTCCTTCGGTGATTGCTTTTTCTATGTCCATCGTCTATTTTTTAGGTGTTAAATTCTGTTTTACTATCACTCTATTGCCGGCTTTGGTACAAACAATTTCCGTTTTGTGCAAAGTACGGTCTTTCATATCAAAAATCAGATTCGGATTGAAATGTTGTCCATCTATCCGGAATTCCAGATGAAGGTGTTCAGTAGTGGCACGTCCGGTTCTGCCTGTCAATCCTACTGCATCACCGGCCTTCACGATATCTCCGGATTTTACCAAATTCCGGGAATTATGACTATAAATACTTTCCAATCCATTATCATGACGCACAACAACTACATTTCCATAAGCAGCGTATGTTTTTTGCCATACGTACTATTCCATCAAATGCACAACGGATAGTATCATTGGCCTTAGTCTTTATATCCGTTCCACTGTGCCCCCGGCGGGCTCCGTATGCAGAAATCACTTTACCACCGGGAAGAGGAAAACAATATTCATTCTCTTTTATACTATCCAGATGAATGGAGAAACTTTTGCGCCCGTTAAAGAGCCCGGGAGTCTTGACTCTGATATGGTTTACTTCCATTGCGGTAAAATTACTCTTGGCCGGCCCCCCAGCCCATGCCGCCACACTTATGAACAATAAAAATAGTAATTGTGTGCTTTTCATTATCTCATTTTAAAAATAAATTAATTCTTCATCCTTGGACGCTGCAAACTCTTTCAAGAGCTCCAACATATAATCTGCCGCTTCCTGCAAACCTTCCTTGCCGCTATATCCATTAATAATAGTCAGCAGATGCGTAGTTCCTGCCTCCAGTTTAGTACGCTCGTTATCACTGGTCGGCGTACCGATTCCGCCCATAGCATCTCTGTAAACAGGCATTCCTTCTATATTCAACTCTCCACGTCCTATCCCTTCATAAGGCTCTCCGGATTTACCGATACCCAACACCAATGTATCTCCTTGTATTTTATCCGCATCAAAGCCACCGATGGAATATCCGTAACGAATAGATACCAAGTTAATAAGATCTACCAAAGTATCTATCTGATACAAGGAAATTCCACGCAGGATTCTACGGCAGAGCGCTTCCCCCGAAGGACGATAACGGCTAGGGTCTTTCCCACATTTCTTATAAGCCTCCCGAGTGGCATGAATCGTAACCATATCCTTAATGGAATCCGTAGTGTACATTTCACGATAGCATATAGTGAACTCGTCTATCTTTTTCCACAAAGATTCGCTATAAGCAGTGTTCTCTACCGTAGCACGGATGGCTATACCGGCAAACTGCGGACAGGCTTTCTTTATTTCTTCCGATACTTTTATTTCCATATTTATTTTTATACTGCGTTCTTCCAATGAGTGTGTTCCTCAGACACCTAAAAGAATGCCCGATAATATCCTTCCCGACCGGATTCCTTGCCGGCGGGCCGAAAAGAAATCATCGTTATTATGATACGTACAAATGCCGGATATCTCAATATGTTCAGGCTTCACACCGTATGCCAACAATTGCTGACGGTTGGCTTCCCACAAATCAATATGCCATTTTGCTTCTTTACGGGCAATCTGATTCATATCAAAACCCCGCCTCACAAAAAGCTTGATAAACTTCATCCCCTACTTCAAAAGCCTCCAATGAAATACTGGGACCGATGCAAGCTATGAGATCTTTCCCTTGCGAGCCGTATTGGTTATCCATGACTGAAACTGTCTTCTCCACAATCCGGGCCACCGTACCACGCCATCCGGCATGAATGGCAGCCACTACCTTCTTTCGGGTATCATATAATAAAACAGGAACACAATCGGCCGTAGATACACACAAGCAATAACCGGGAATGTCTGTTACCAATGCATCCACTCCTTCCAATTCAGTATTTACCTGAATAGTATCCACAACTTTCACATGGTCACTATGGGTCTGATGCGGAATTACGAGTTCTACCGATTCCCCGGGTAACAAGCTACGCAGCAATTCCCGGTTGCGATTCACATCTTCTGCCTCGTCCCCACAATATCCGTTACAATTGAACGAAGCGTAGTTTCCCTTACTACAACCTCCGTGACGGGTGGTAGAAAAACAAGAAATGTTGGGATATGCCTTCATCAGCTCATATCCCAACATTTTATTATCTGATGTCAGCCGTTTCATTTCTTTTCCTCTTCTTCGTCCCAATTCTCATCTTCATATTCATAATCGAAGTCATCATCGGCATCTTCTTCATATTCATATTCAAAGTCCTCATCCTCACCCATGTCTTTCAACTCTTCCTGCAGTTTGGCAACATCTTTGGCGCGATGAACAATTGTTTCCGTACGGACACCTTCCAACTTATTGCTGTCCTTATTCAATTCTGTCCATAAAATATCCTTCAGCTGCTGTATCCCCAAGCCAGTTACCGACGAGATAAAGATATGCGGAACATTATCCGGCAATGTCGGCTCCAACATGGCAATCAGTTCTTCATCCAACATGTCACTTTTGGTAATGGCAAGCACACGTTGTTTATCCAACATTTCCGGGTTGAAGGTAGCCAACTCATTCAGCAGGATTTCATATTCCTTACGGATATCATCTGTATCACCCGGTACCATAAAGAGCAACAAAGAGTTGCGTTCTATATGGCGCAGGAAACGAAGTCCCAGTCCTTTTCCCTCACTGGCCCCTTCAATAATTCCGGGAATATCCGCCATGACAAAAGATTTTCCTTCGCGATAGGACACGATACCCAAATTCGGCTCCAGCGTAGTAAACGGATAATTGGCTATTTTAGGACGTGCCGCCGATACGGTAGACAATAAAGTGGATTTCCCTGCATTTGGAAAACCTACCAAACCTACATCAGCCAACAGTTTTAATTCCAAAATAACCATCAGCTCCTGCATGGGTTCTCCCGGTTGTGCAAAACGTGGCGCCTGACGGGTTGCTGTACGGAAGTGCCAGTTTCCCAATCCCCCACGTCCTCCTTTCAACAGAATTATTTCTTGTCCGTGTTCGGTGATATCACAGATATATTCACCTGTTTCAGCATTATAAACAACTGTACCACAAGGCACTTCAATAACTTTGTCTTCACCATCTTTACCAAAGCTTTTGTTCTTCGATCCATTGCCGCCGTGTGTGGCAAACACGTGGCGGTCATACTTCAGGTGAAGCAATGTCCAATAATTACGGTTTCCCCGCAAAATAACATGACCTCCTCTACCGCCATCACCACCGTCAGGGCCACCATTGGGTACATACTTCTCACGACGCATATGCGCAGAGCCTCGCCCGCCCTTACCCGAGCGGCAATATATCTTCACATAATCAACAAAATTCGATTCAGCCATAATTAATAATTTACTAATTTATCAATTTACTAATGTGCCAACGAAACTGTACTCCATGTATCATTATGCAGACTGACACATTGGCGGACTGCTGCATCAGCACATTAGCATATTACTATAATTTTTCAACAGCAGCAACAATGTCGGCAAAAATAGCATCCATCGTACCCAAACCGTGAATGTGCTGATATTTACCTTCGTTCTTGTACCAGTCAATCAGCGGAGCCGTCTGCGAGTGATAAACAACCAAACGTTTCTTTATTGTTTCCTCGTTATCATCCGCACGTCCCGATTCCTGTCCACGCTTAATCAGGCGAGTCATCAATTCTTCTTCGGGTACATCCAAGTCCAACATAACAGATACTTCCTGTCCACGTTCGGCCAGCATTTTCTTCAACGCTTCTGCCTGGGCGATGGTTCTGGGAAATCCATCAAAAATAACCCCTTTGCTTTCCTTAAAGCTATCCAGCGTACTTGCCAGAATATCAATAATCAATTCATCAGGCAGCAACTGGCCCTGATCGATATATCCTTTGGCTGTCTTTCCCAATTCTGTACCCTTCTTAATCTCAGCACGAAGCACATCCCCTGTTGAAATGTGATTAATACCGAATTTCTCTACAATACGTTCACTCTGAGTACCCTTACCAGAACCCGGAGCTCCAAAAATTACAATGTTCAACATCTTGTTTTACCTTTTATTTTTATATTTAGTTGTACAAATTTCATTCCATTACGGTGTAAATATCCCGATAGTTACGTCCCAAGCCATCATAATCCAGACCATACCCCACAATAAAATCATTGGGAATACGCATGGCCACATAATGTATATCCAATTCCACCTTCAATTTATCAGGTTTCAGCAGCAAGGTAGCGATACGGATCTCTTTCGGTTTTCTAGCTTGTAATGTTTCCAACAAGTGCTTCATTGTCACCCCGGTATCCACAATATCTTCCACAATCACCACTGTACGACCCTCAATATCATCATTCAAACCTACCAACTCTTTTACCTTTCCTGTAGAAGAAGTTCCTGCATAAGAGGCCAGTTTCACGAAAGAAATTTCACTGGGAATGGTAAGGTTACGCATCAAGTCGGCAGCAAACATGAATGCGCCGTTCAATACACTTAAAAACAAGGGATTAGTTCCTTCTAAATCCCGATTAATCTCACTCGCTACCCGTGCCACTTCTTTTAAGATCCGTTCTTCAGGAATGAAAGGAGTGAAACGTTTATCTTTGATTTGAATGGTATCCATAACCGCTATTTTATTAAATTGCTGCAAAAATAACATTTTTATTCCAAGTATCGAAGTATTCACATAACCTCTTTTTGTAAATAGTGTTATCTTTGTACGTTCAAACAAAAGAGATTGTCATGAAAATTATTTCGAGCACCCAACTAAAAGAGCTGGACAAGTACACGATTGCCAAAGAACCGGTTGCCTCCATTGATTTGATGGAACGGGCAGCCGAAGAACTGACTCGTGCCATTACCCACCGATGGGATACTTCTTTCCATATTGTAGTATTCGCCGGACCGGGAAATAACGGGGGCGATGCGCTTGCCGTAGCCCGTATGTTGTCTAAGCAAAACTATCACGTAGAAGTCTTTCTGTTTAACACCAAAGGAAAACTGTCGGAAGAATGTCAGACCAATCTTGAACGGTTAAAAGAATGCGGCTCGGTGTACTTTACTGAAGTAAGCACACAATTTGATCCTCCAGTCCTGACAGAAAGGCATCTGGTAGTAGACGGATTATTCGGTTCCGGACTCAACAAACCACTGAACGGTGGATTTGCTGCCGTAGTGAAATATATTAATGCATCCAAGGCACAGGTAGTAGCCATTGATGTACCTTCAGGATTAATGTGTGAGGACAACACTTATAATATCCGTCAAAACATGATACGCGCGGATGTCACTCTCAGCATTCAGCTACCTAAGTTATCCTTTCTTTTCCCCGAAAACGAAGACATTGTAGGCGAATGGCAACTATTGGACATCCAACTGAAAAAAGACTTTATTGATACAGCACAAAGTCCCTACTATATCACAGAGGAAGAAGAAATTCGCAGTCTCATCAAACCGCGGAAACGATTTGCCCACAAGGGAACTTTCGGCCATGCACTGCTCATCGCAGGATCTTATGGCATGGCAGGAGCATCCATTTTATCTGCCCGTGCCTGCCTGCGTTCGGGAGTGGGATTACTGACTGTCCATGTACCTATCCACAACCATGATTTACTTCAGACCACTGTTCCCGAAGCCATTGTACAGACAGACATACACGACCATTATTTTGCCGAGCCCGTGGATACAGACCGTTATCAAGCCATAGCCATCGGTCCGGGGTTGGGACAAGAAGAAGATACAGCGTTGGCCATGATGGAACAAATACAAGGTTGTCCGGTACCTTTAGTGCTGGATGCGGATGCCATTAATATTTTCGGCACTCACCGCAACTGGCTCAGCCGGATGCCGAAGCGCTGTATTCTCACCCCCCATCTAAAGGAACTGGAACGACTGATAGGTAAATGCATGGATACTTACGAACGGCTGACAAAGACGAAAGAACTGGCAGCCTATCTGCAAAGCTATATCATTATAAAGGGATCATGGAGCACAGTTGTCACCCCCGAAGGAAATTGTTATTTCAATCCCACCGGGAATCCAGGTATGGCAACCGCCGGCAGCGGTGATGTGCTGACCGGTATTCTGGCAGCCTTATTGGCACAAGGATATACTCAAGAAGATGCATGCCGCCTGGGCGTCTACGTACATGGTCTGGCAGGAGACATTGCAGCGGAAGAAAAAGGAGAAATAGGAACCACCTCAAGTGATCTTATTGACGCATTACCCGCAGCATGGAAGAAATTAACAGAAACAAAAGGCAGATTTACAAAAGAATAGCTATATTTGCTTACATATATGATAGAATATAGAAATATGAAAAAAGGATTAATCGCAGCAGGGTTACTGGTTTCATTAAGCGGCACCGCACAAGATGTCAGTACATATACTCCCGGAACCATGGGAGAAGGAGTGGTTTATTATTTGCCTAAGACCGAAATAGAATTGCAAGTCACCGCAACCAAAGTTGTCTACACGCCCGGAGAATTCTGCCAATACGCCGATCGCTATCTGCGCCTTACAGGCATATCATCCCAACCGGAAGAACATTGGGAAATAAACAGTATCAAGGTAAATTCCATAGGCATTCCTGACCCGGACAATGCATACGCTGTAAAACTGAAAGACAAAAGTGCGGCCTCACAGGTAGAATTGACTCCTGAAGGAATCATAAAGGCTATCAACACCACCTCTCCTATAGAGAAAGCACCTGTGACAAAGGTTGCCGATACGGTCAAAAAACGTATTGACCCACGCAGTTTTATGACCGAAGAGATTCTGATAGCCGGTTCTACCGCTAAAATGGCTGAGTTGGTGGCGAAAGAAATCTACAATATACGAGAAAGCAAAAACAGCCTGACCCGCGGGCAAGCAGATTATATGCCCAAAGACGGAGCCGCTTTAAAACTCATGCTGGACAATCTGGATGAACAGGAACAAGCCATGATGCAAATGTTTGCCGGCACAACAGACCGCATAGAAAAATCATTTACCATCCGCATAAAACCAGAAGCGGACATGAAAGAAAAAGTAGCTTTCCGTTTCTCAAAGAAACTAGGGATGCTGGATGCCGATAATTTATCCGGTGAACCTTATTACATTTCCATCATCAACCAAGAAACATTGCCACCGATGGATCCGAAAGGCAAAGAAAAAAACGAAGACGGATGGTGTTATTTACAATATTCCGGGAAAAGCTCAGGTTACCGTATTCACTCCAAACAAACGTTATTTTGACGGAGAACTACCTGTTACACAATTTGGGACAACGGAATGTCTGATAGATAACCTTTTTAATAAAAAACGTAAATACACGAGTGATCTTTAATCCTAATACCGGAGGAATTGTGAAGATTGATAAAGACTAAAACTCCATCTCACCCCTACATAGCAAAATGAGGGTATCCATAATACACTGGACACCCTCATTTTCACTAAAAGACAATCAATTATTTTTTAATATTTGGTTCCTCCAATCCATACCCCTTTTTCTTATTCTCACCTTTCAGCCACAAAGCAAAGAACAATGCAGCCACACCAAAGCCTGCAAATATCCACATGGGAAGTGTATAATCATAAGTCTGCATTCCATCTACTACCGGTCCTTTGCAATACTCATTCAAGACAAAACCAATCAAAGCAGGTACACCCATCAACCCCCAGTTTTGTACCCAGAAGATCAAAGCGTAAGCTGTACCCAACTGCTTTTCCGGAATAATTTTAGGAACAGAGGGCCACATAGCCGATGGCACCAAAGAAAACGCCAATCCCCAATATAATCATAATGATAGTGGCAAACCACCATACATTCAAGACAGGTAACGCAAACATTGTATGAACAAAAATCAACAGCACAGAACCGATGATCATCAGCGTAGCTCCCTTGCCTATCCGATCGTACACATTACCGAAAAGCGGAGTAAGGAACAAAGTTCCCAATGGTAACAGGCTAGGAATAGTACCCGCCAATTCCGGATCTACATTATATTTCTGCACCATCAGGTCTGTAGCATATTTCAAGAAAGGGAATACGGCAGAATAAAACAACACACACAGCAACGCAATCAGCCAAAATCCTTTATTGGTTACAATCAACCAAATATCTTTCATACGGAAAGGCTCTTCAGGTTCCGCCCCTTCTTCTTCTAAAGAAGCATCCAGTTTCTTATCATAGAAAGTATAAATAAAAAATGCTACCGTACCAATACAAAGCATAGTAAGGCACAGCAACAATGGAGCAGGAATATTAGGATGGAACACACCCTCATCATCAGTAATACCAAAGAAAGTAGCGATAGGAACCGTAACAGCCAAAGCCAGCATAGTGCCTAAACGGGCTGTCGCCATCTCCATACCCATGGCCAGAGCCATTTCTTTTCCTTTAAACCACTTCACAATAATTTTTGAAACCGTGATGCCTGCAATCTCTACACCGACACCAAATATAGCATATCCCAACGCAGCCAGTCCTACCTGGGTTTTCATTCCAAGCAAAGTGCTTCCCTCAGCAAATGTAGTAGAAATAGCATAATATTTTAACCCACAGCCCAACACCATCAAAAGGCATGCTCCCATACCAGTAAAGCGCACTCCCATCTTATCCAAAATGATACCACCGATAATAAGCATAAAGGCAAAGACATTGAACCAACCGTATGCACTGGTAAAAATACCATAATCCAGACTATCCCACAGCAGCTCCTTTTCAAGCATCGGTTTTAAGGGGGACATTACATCGGTCAAAAAAATAACCGCATAGCATGGTGAAAGCCACCAACGCCAACACACTCCACCGAAGAACCTTGGAGTCATTGAGCTTTTTTTAGAATTTGTTCTTTCATTCTTTTATAAGATTTTTGATTAATAGTTTTTCATGTTCAGCTTACAAAGATACAGTTTTTTAGGTAGAGAAGCCTCTTTCCATAAAAAAGTTCTATCTTTGCGTGACGATTAAATCGTTTTATTGTAGGAAATCGTCATAAAATTACTTTTTATAAACTTAACTTTATTGATCATGTAAAAAAAAGCAAAACATTTCTTGTTTGCGCCATGTTGAGTGGCAGCGTCTTATTTTCATCATGCATCGGTTCTTTCGGATTATGGAATAGTTTGAAAGACTGGAACCAGGGGGTAAGCAACAAGTTTGTCAACGAACTTATCTTTCTCGCTTTCCATATTGTCCCTGTTTATGAAATTGCTTATCTGGCAGACGCATTGGTTTTAAATTCCATCGAATTCTGGAGCGGTTCCAACCCTACAGCTTCTATCGGTGAAGTAAAAACAGTGCAAGGAGAAAATGGCGAATACTTGGTAAAAACCAACGAAAACGGTTATACCATTACCAAAAAAGGAGAAGACAAATCTGTAGATTTGGTCTATAACAAAGAAAACAATACATGGAATGCCGTAGCCGACGGACAGAGCTTCGAACTTGTGAAAATGAACGAAGACGGAACGGCTGTTTTGAGCCTGCAAAACGGAACCTCCATGACTGTCACTCCTGATGCACAAGGTATTGTTACCGCAAGAATAGCTACAGGAAACTCCTTGTTTTTTGCTGCAAGATAATAAACACAACATCATTTAAACACAAAGAAAAGAAGTTGCCCATGCAAACAACTTCTTTTCTTCCATAAAACAATACTACTATGAAGAAGCAAATCATGCTGGGCGGCCTACTCCTATTATTAGGCTCCTGTACTCCCCAAAACAAAGCGAATGACCCGAATGCAATTGACATTGCCGTAAGTCTGGAACACCTCACAGAATTAAAGACCTCCCAATTGGGAAAACAAATCCGTTATATCCCTTTGGAAACAACAGACTCATCCCTGATTGGCAACTCCTATTCCATCAAGTTATCTAAAGACCATATCTTTGTCTCTACCAACGGACGATGCCTGTCATTCAACAAGCAAACCGGAAAATATCTTGGCAGCATCGGGCACAAAGGAGAAGATCCACAAGGCTACAGCAATGCCAACTGCTTTATTCACCCCCATACCAACAATCTCTACTTTTATCGCCAACCCGACAAGTTGGTAAAATACGATACAAAAGGTAACTATCTAGGGCAAGTACACCTACCACAAAAGATTTCCCCATCCCTTTACTTTACTTTTTCCGACTCCCTTATTCTTGCTCATTATGGAGAAGGAATAGGACAACCGCAAGCAAGTGCGTTACTTTACTTCAACGAACAGGGAGAAGTAAAAGACTCATTGCCGGAATTTGCCAATCCAGGTGATCCTATGGGCATGGACCAGATATCCAGCATCAACGTATTCAAGCAATTACCCGGCAACGCCAACATAGGAGGGTTAATATATATAAATTATCAGGATGGAACAATGACTGTTCTTCCTATAGACCAGCCTTCACTTTGGCTGAACAACGGCAGCATACATTTCAGAAAAGCGTTCAATGACACAATCTACGACATTAAAGGACACGAAGCTACTGTCCATACCACTTTCCATACCGGGCAATGGCATTTCCCGGCTGAAAAAACTGGGACAAAAAGAGGATACAGACAACTACATCGTTATAACCGGTATTCTGGAAACTCCCAAACATCTCTTCTTTATATCTCTACAGGGATTATACGACAAGAGAAAACCCTTCTACGGTATTTACGACAAAGAAAACATATACTTATATGAATGATGCCAATGTGGGGCTGACAGATGACCTGACGCATTTCATGCCTTTCTATCCCATCACTTGTACAGAAGAAGGAGAGTATGCCGCTTTATTGGAGATAGGGAAAATAGACGAATGGATGGATAAAAATCCGGGAATTGTCCAAGAAGGAAAGCTAAGCTTTTTACAGGAAATCAATGAAGAATCCAATCCGGTTTGTGTTATAGTGGAACCTTGACAACCATAAAAGAACGCTGCTTTCCTCACGGAGAGCAGCGTTCTCTTTCTTCAACACGTTGAAGATAACAGTATGCTAAATTAGTCACGACCTCCACCCAATGCCTGATAGAGATTGATTACGCCTTGCATTTCAGTAAAACGGTTAGCAACCTGAGTTAACTCCGCATTAAGCAAAGTCTGCTGAGCCGTCAAAACTTCCAGATAAGTCGTATTCCCATGTTGCATCAGCAAAGAGGTACTTTCCAAAGCTTTATTTAATGAATTTATTTGTTTATCATAATAAACAGATTTATCACGGGCCGTCTGATATTTCACCAAAGCCTCGTTCACTTCACTTCCTGCATTCAACAAAGCCTGTTGAAAACTCAGTTTGGCTTCTTCTTGCTGAGCTTTAGCTATCTTTAGCTGTGCTATGTTCGCACCTTTATTAAACAGTGGCTGGGTCAACGAAGCTACAGCCGTTGCAATGAACTTGCCCGGATTGACAATCATACTTCCTGCTGAATTAGTCCATCCCGCACTTCCACTTAAAACAATAGAAGGATAAAAGGCGGAACGAGCCTGATTTGTGGCATAGAAAGCTGCTTCCAACGAACGCTCCGCACTGCGTACATCGGGACGGTTGGCAAGCATTTGCACAGGGATGCCTACCGGAAAATGTTCCTTCATCATATAAGAACTGTCCCATGTGCCCGTTCTCTCAATAGCATGAGGAGATTCAGCCAACAACAACGACAAACTGTTTTCTACCTGGTTAATTTGTTCTTTCAGATCAAGAACTGAAGTACATATAGTATAATATGTAGCTTCCATTTGTGAAACGGCAGCTTCATTTGCCAATCCGGCTTCCATCAGAGCACGGGTTGCATCTACGGTTTCTTTCCAGGACTTTTCAGTCCGGACAGAAATGGCCAGCTGATTGTCCAGCATCAGCAAGGTATAGTAAGTATTAGCTATACCGGCTATCAGCTGTGTCCGGACAGCCTGTTTATAGTCACGGCTCTGTTCCAGCAATGCTTTCGCCTGGCGTTTCGCATTACGGATGCGGCCGAAAATATCAATTTCCCAACTTGCCGCCACCGGTAAAGTATAAGTTTGTACAGCTTTTCCTTTGTCAAAACTACTTGCTGTCCCCTGAGGTGACAGAGCGAAAGAAGGCAGATAAGCCAATTTGGCTGACAGCATAGCAGCTTCCGCCTCTTTCACACGCCATTGTGCTGACTGCAAATCCGTATTGTTCCGCAAGCCTTGCTCTATCAATTCCTGAAGCCGCGGATCTGTAAAAATCTCCTGCCAGCTCAGATTGCCGATATTATCCACGGTATCAGCAACTGCCACCTCTTCCCCATACAAATTATCGGGCACTTCGGTTGCAGGTTTATATTGGGTATATATGCCGCAGCTACTCAGTGTGAGCGCTGCGACAGTCAGAGTGATGATCTGTTTTTTTCATTTTTTCTCTTCGTTTTTGCTTTCGATGTGGTGTTGTCTCTCTTCTTTTGCTTCTACACATTCCTCTTGAATCTGCCAATCGGCCGCCGGCTGAAACTGAATAGGACGTACCTTTTCCTGTAAATATTGGAATACGATAAACAAAGAAGGTACAATAAACAGCAACGCCAGCGTACCGATCACCATTCCACCCACAGTACCTGTTCCCAGCGAACTGTTTCCATTAGCACCTACTCCACTGGCAACCATCAACGGGAACAGACCAAAAATCATAGTCAGTGCCGTCATCAGAATAGGACGCAAGCGGGCTTTGGCGGCAGAAAGTGCAGCGGAAGTCAGGCTCATACCTGCCTTACGACGCTCGGTAGCGTACTCGGTCAGCAAAATGGCAGTCTTAGCAAGCAAACCTATCAACATAATCAAACCGGTCTGCAAATAAATATTGTTCTCCAGTCCCATCATCTTCGCAAACAGGAAGCTACCCATCAGCCCAAACGGAACAGACAACAACACCGCAAACGGAATGAGGAAACTTTCATAAAGTGCACTTAAAATCAGATAAATCATCAAGAAACAGATAGCAAAGATGATAATGGTAGTACCTCCCTGGTCGGTCTCTTCACGGGTAATACCACCAAAGTCGTACCCAAAACCTTTGGGAAGTGCCTGTACGGCAGTTTCCTGAACGGCACGGATGGCATCACCGGTACTATACCCTTCGGCAGGCATTGCATTTACAGCAATAGAATTGAACATATTGAAACGGCTCAGCGATTCTGCCCCATAACTGCGGGTCAATGTCACAAACTGGCTGAGAGGAGCCATCTCGCCATTAGACATACGCACAAAGATATTATTCAACGAGCTTTCATCCACACGATATTTCGGATCTGCCTGAATCATAACCTTATATACTTTAGAGAAACGATTAAAATTTGAAACATACTGCCCACCATAATAGCCGGATAATGTGCTTAGCACAGCATCCGGAGTGATACCGGCACGCTTACATTTGGACGCATCCACTTCTACCGTCCATTGCGGATAACGGATATCAAAAGTAGAGTATGCCATCGCGATCTCGGGACGTTGGTTCAGAGCACCCAGATATTGTTGAGTGGTATTGAAGAAAGTGCCCACATCACCACCTTGTTTATCCTGCATATGGAGTTCCAACGCATTACCCATACCATACCCCGGAATCATACCCGGAGAAATAGCAAATATACTGGCATCCTTGATGTCTGCCGTACGGCCATATACCTGTCCGATTACTGCCTGAACATCATTTTCCTTTCCTTCACGCTCATCCCAAGGTTTCAGTTTCAGAATCAACATACCAAAAGAGTTACCCTGTCCGGCTAGCAGACCATAACCTGCCACACGCTGCACATGCAGCACCTGAGGAATATCCATCATGCGCTTTTCAATACGCATCATTACGTCATTAGTCGTTTTCAATGAACTACCTGCCGCCGTGCTGACATTCACAAATACAACCCCCTGGTCTTCATCAGGTACCAAACTGGTTTTAGTTGTATTCATCAAGAAAGCCAATAGTACTACCGAGGCCGCAAGAAGTGTCCATACCATCCATTTGCGTTTGATAAAGAACAATACCCCTTTCTTATATCGTTCAATCATTGCATCGAAAGCAGCATTGAACGCTTTACGGAAACGTGCTGCAAAATTGTTTTTTTCCGTTCCATCCTCATTGATATACGGTTTCAAGAACAAAGCACACAGCGCCGGACTCAAAGTCAGTGCATTGACGGCAGAGATACCTACGGCAACCGCCATAGTCAAACCAAACTGAGTATAAAAAGTACCCGAAGTTCCACTCATAAACGAAACCGGAATAAACACAGCCATAAATACCAACGAAGAAGAGATGACCGCATTGCTAATCCCCTTCATCGCATCAATACTAGCCATATAAGAAGAACGATATCCCACATCAAAACGCGCCTGCACCGCCTCGACGACAACAATGGCATCATCCACCACCGTACCGATCACCAACACCAAAGCAAACAGGGTAATCAGGTTGATACTGAATCCTGCTATGGACATAAAAGCAAATGTACCAATCAAGGACACGATGATCCCCACCAACGGAATAATAGTAGAACGGATATCCTGCAAAAATACATATACAATTAAGATTACCAAAAAAATGGCCTCGAACAAGGTTTTTATCACCTCATGGATAGATGCATACAAAAAGTCATTGGAGCTCATAACCTGAACCATCTCCACCCCTTTGGGCAGATCCTTCCTTGCTTCTTCCAAAAAGGTATCAATATTATTGTTTACTTCTGTCGCATTCGATCCTGCCGTCTGAAAAATCATACAGGAAATACCAGGATGACCATTCATAGCCCCATGATAGGCATAGCTTTCCTCGCCCATCTCTATATCGGCAATTTCTTTCAGCTTCAACACTTCGCCATTATCCGAAGACCGGATCACAATTTCCCCAAACTCTTCCGGAGTAATCAGACGCCCTTTATACTTCATTGTATATTGATAAGTTTCATCAGAGTTTTCTCCGAATGAACCGGTAGCCGATTCAATATTCTGTTCAGCCAACACTTGGGTCACATCCGATGGAATCAATTTATACTGGGCCATCACGTCAGGCTTCATCCAGATACGCATACTATAGTCACCCCCCATAATCATCATATCACCCACACCCTGGATACGAAGAATAGCAGGTTTCAAGTTAATACTGATATAGTTGGACAAGAATTTCTCATCATACGAATCACCCGGACTATATAGTGAGAACATCTGCAAAATACTGGTCTGCCGCTTTGAGGTAGTCACACCCACCTGCGTTACTTCTGCCGGTAACTGTCCTGTTGCCTTCGATACACGGTTCTGCACATTGACCGCTGCCATATCGGGGTCTGTCCCTTGTTTGAAATACACAGTGATATCCACAACTCCGGCATTTGAAGCGGTAGAAGTCATATAAGTCATATTTTCCACACCGTTAATCGCTTCCTCCAACGGAGCGATAACACTCTTCTGAAGAGTTTCCGCACTGGCACCAAAATAAGAGGTACTTACCTGAATGGTAGGCGGAGCAATATCAGGATATTGTTCGACGGGCAAAGTGAACAGCCCGATGATACCCACTACCACTATCGAAATAGAAATAACAGCCGACAGGATGGGGCGTTCTATAAAGGTTCTTAAATTCATAGTCTTTCTTAGTTCTGTTTTACTTTAATGGGAGTACCTTCACGCAGCAAACCTACGCCTTCCGCTACAATGATATCCCCCTCTTTCAATCCATCGTTCACGATATATTCCTGTCCTCCATTTACACGGGTCACACTGACAGGAGCTGATTGTGCCTTGCCGTCCACGACTTTATATACGTATGTAATATCCTGAATTTCAAAAGTGGTAGCCTGAGGAATAACCAAACTTCCTTTCATCGTAACCGGAAGAATCACATTTCCCGATGTTCCGCTATACAGCAACCCATTCTTATTCGGGAATACGGCACGCAGACTTGCGGTACCCGTATTACGGTCTACCACCCCACTGATGGTTTCAATGCGTCCCTTTTCGCCATACATAGACTTGTCATTCAATTGCAGTTCCACTTCCGGCATATTTTTCAACGCTTCTGCTTTGGAACCATATTGACGGGTCAGAGCCAACAATTGATTTTCAGTCATCGAAAAGTAGACATACATATCCGAATTATCAGAAACCGTAGTCAACGGTTGTGGCAAACTGGCACTAACCAATGCACCTACCCGATAAGGCAATGTACCAATCACCCCGTCCGAAGGACTTTTCACCTCGGTATATGAAAGGTTATTGCGAGCACTGACTTCCTGCGCCTTAGCCTGAGCCAATCCAGCCTTAGCGGTCAGGTAAGAGTTTTCCGCAGTCTTCAGATCAAACTCTGAAACCACCTTTTTGGCAAACAATTCTTTCTTGCTGTTATAAGTCAGTTCGGCTGTGGCAAGACCGGCTTTAGCCGATTCCACATTGGCGACAGCAGTTTCCAATGCCGCCTTATAAGGCACTTGGTCAATAATAAATAAGACTTGCCCTTTACGCACTGCCTGTCCTTCCTCCACACAAAGCCGGGTAAGGAAACCGGAAACTTGCGGATAAATATCAATATCCTGGCGGCCACGGATCGTAGCCGAATAAGTAGTAGACAAAACTTTGTCCGACGGTGATACCTTTAATACCGCATATTCCGCCTCCATTTGTGCAACAGGCGCCTGTTTACACGACGCTGTCAAAGCAGCACAACCAACCAATACCATTAGTCGCATCCATTTTTTGTTCAATGTCATCATATTCCAATCTTTTAAATTCGGACGCAAAGGTAGATGGAATTTTTCAAGCCGACACATTCAATTATTAGCTACCATTGTTCAAATTCGGAATAGATTTCCTATTATAACAAAAATAATAGTTAATTTTGCATCAAAACAAGAATAAATATGGAAATATTGAGTTTACCAGAGAATGAACCGTTTATCACCGGAATAGAAGAAAGTATAGATATATGCTCCAATCAGATCATGAAGTTAGCAGACGCATCTAGTTTTTCATTGCCGTAGCGGAAAAGCCCACATAGAAATTGATTTGCAGGCATACGAAGTGACGGAGAACACCCAACTTCTGCTTCTCCCCGGCAGTATCTTCAATTGCACCTGCGCCAGCCATGATTTTACCGTTTCCTATATTGTTTTTTCCGTACACCCTTTTCAGGGAGATCACCTCACGTCTGGATCCCTCCTTCTTTCACTTTCTAAAAGAGCATCCATGCATTGTCATCCCTGAAGAACGTGTAAAACCATTCATCGGACTCAGCTTGGTCATGAAAGATCTTTATGAAGACAGGGATAATAGTTTCCGCATTCAGATCTTCAAAAATTTCATTCAAAACTTCATTCTGGACTTCTATGACAAGACCCAACACCTGTTCCTGCAAAAAAAGACCGAAGGAATAAATCGCCAGGAAGAGATATTCAAACGTTTCATCCAATTAATTCATAAACATTGCACCACCCAACGTGAGGTATCTTTCTATGCAGCCGAACTATTCATCACTCCCCGTTACCTTTCCACAATCGTACAAAACGTATCCGGCAACACAGCCAAAAGCATTATTGACCGACATGTAATTCTTGAGATTAAAGCATTACTACAATCCACATCTCTAAGTATTCAAGAGATCTCCAACCGATTATCTTTCCCTGACCAATTCGTTTTTTGGCCGCTATTTCAAGAAACATACAGGCAAGTCCCCTCTTCAATACCGAAAACCGGTCTTAAAACAAAAAAAAGCTGCCTTCAATAAAGAAAGCAGCTTTTTTCTGTTTATATAGGATGAATCAATTATTCAGCCAATTTATTGTCTGAACCCAGCACGTTAATAATTTTGTGCTTGTACAGTTTTTCCATATTGTCAC
>ENA-OQNJ01000141-OQNJ01000141.1-human-gut-metagenome-genome-assembly--contig:-NODE-141-length-18275-cov-3.438285_pt1 | contig 18275 bp, 20 predicted proteins | sample MGYA00242630_ERZ504882 | MGnify/ENA primary metagenome ERZ504882 (study PRJEB26092, sample SAMD00036408) | human gut metagenome | host: Homo sapiens | study: EMG produced TPA metagenomics assembly of... | reverse complement strand
AGTAAAAAAATGTGCAAGAGGATATTTTCAGTAATTTTATCATTAGGTCTTGTTATGGTTCAATCCATGAATGTTAATGCAGCAGGTAATGAAATTGGTAAATATTCAGTATTCGTTTAGTGGCAGATATGCGGTGCGGACAGGCATCTATTTGGGATTTTAAAAAATAGCAAAAATCTCTGGACACTGCAACAAACAGGAGCCTCGCAGGAACACTGCTGTAAAATCCGCTTAGTATGAGCGTATTTTGCAGCAAGTGCTCCTGCGAGGCTTTGTCATTTAATCCAATAAACTTAAAACGCTTTATTTCTTCTTCCACGCAAGAAGCCTCTCAATATGCAGCGGTTTCCCCTGAACAGCCTGCACCTTCAATCTGTTTTCCTCACTGAAACCAACCAGAATATCATGATTAGCCTCAGCCAGATAATCGATGATACCATCGATATCAGACTTCGTGTTCTTCGGACAATGAATATACAGATGCTTATTTGCGGAAATATGCAGTGTATATGAGATGCTGAAATGATACCACAGAATCTTGTGCAGGGTAGAGTATTTGTAAATCCATAAAATCTCTTTGATAGGCACGATGGCATTGCCATAAGGCGAGGTCATGATAAAATAGTGCTCTGTGATAAACATGTCCTCGGTGGCAAGCTGTGGCAGTGTCGCAAGCTCCTCCTCAGCCTCGGCAAGCAGCTTGTGCGGATTGCCAAATACAACAAGATTCTGACATGCCGGTGCCAAAACAGGAAACCTGATGCATAGGATGTAGAATATCAGGCTGATAACAGCATAGATGAGAGTGCCAAAATAAAAAACAAACATAAAAATAGTAGTTTTCAAATGGTACTCAGGCTCATTAAGATAGTAGCCTGTTATGGTATCGGAGAGTCCCTTGGAATCCCAACTCAGATCCTTAGACAGTTTATTTACAAACTGTGTGTAGGTGCCCTTTCCCTTTACGATTTTACCGACCACCGTGAGTTTGTCGATAGAGGGCAGACCCTCCTCACAGGTGGATGGTGCAAGCAGTACAATAGAGCAGTGCTTATCACGCATGCAGTAGTAGTAATAGCCCTTGATATCGTTGCCGTCCTTCATGGTGTAGCCGGTAAAGTAAAGCTTTTTAAGGGTGGTTTTTACATATCTGTCCGAATCCTTGTATGCAGCTTCAAAGCTGACAGAATCGTCAATGTGTATGGGCGATAAAATATCTCCGAGTGAAAATGCAAACCATAGCACGGTAAGCAGAATGATGTATACAATCGGAGAGAAAAGACGCCTTTTGTAAAATGCTTTGATGTTTTTTGTTATGTAGTGTTCGTAATTATCAATCATATGCTTAGTATAATGGTTTTTGTGCCTTATATCAACCTTGATTTTGAGACATTTAATTGTTATTATATGATTAAAGGGTCAAAAGGTATCATCGATGCATGCTTGCATGCAATTCGATGTATACCTTAGTGACCCGCACTACACCGAGAAAGTAGCAATTTGCTGCGGAAACGCAGAAAATTAGCGGATTTCGAGGTGGAGTCAGATTACGGGAATGCGTAGCATGTAGTAATCTGATTAATCATAAATGAGGGGCAAAATACCTTTTGACTCTCATATCATTACGGTAAATAGAAACACGAAATGAGGTAATTATGGAAGCATACACGAGTTTTGCCCGGGTGTATGACATGTTCATGGACAATGTGCCATATGAGGTGTGGAGCAGATATATTGTCGAAAAACTGCGTGCAAATGGCATAGACAGTGGATATGTCGTGGACTTAGGCTGTGGTACGGGAAAGCTTACCACGCTTCTTGCAGATGCAGGCTATGATATGATAGGCATTGACAATTCTTTTGACATGCTTGATATGGCACTTGAGAGAGAGGATGACAGAATCCTTTATCTGATGCAGGATATGAGAGAGTTTGAACCGGGAGAAAAGGTGAGTGCCGTCGTAAGCGCATGTGACAGCATCAATTACATTCTTGAGCCTGAGGATCTGCAGGCAGTTTTTTTCTGCGTGAGCGAAAGTCTCAAAGAGGGTGGCATTTTTATATTTGATATCAATACTCCATACAAATATGAGGTGCTCATGGCTGATAATACCATAGCTGAAAACCGTGATGAGGGCAGCTTTATATGGGACAATTATTATGATGCCGATGAGAAAATAAACGAGTATGACCTGACACTTTTTATAAAGGAGCAGTCAGAGGATGAGGATGACATCTACAAGAAGTTTGAGGAAACTCATTTCCAGAGATGCTATGAGATTTCAGAGCTTAAGGAGCTTCTTGAGCAGTCGGGACTTGTGTTTGATGCGGTGTATGATGCGTACACAGACGATCAGGTGAAGTGTGACAGTGAGAAGGTCACTGTAATTGCACATAAAGCATAGAATTAGATAATGAGAGGTAAATTATGTCAGATTATATAGTAAGAGCAACAGCGGCGGATGCTAATATCAGAGCATTTGCTGTAACATCAAGGGAGATGGTGGAGACCGCCAGAGAGGATCACATGACAACACCTGTCATGACGGCGGCACTTGGAAGACTTCTTTCTGCGGGAGCCATGATGGGAGCTATGATGAAGGGCGATAAGGATATCATAACTCTTCAGATACAGTGCAGCGGACCTGCAAAGGGGCTTACCGTCACAGCAGATTCGCACGGCAATGTAAAGGGCTTTGCCATGAATCCACAGGTTGAGCTGCCACTCAATGCAGCAGGCAAGCTTGATGTGGGAGGAGCGCTTGATCTTGGAATACTTACAGTCATAAAGGATATGGGCTTAAAGGAGCCGTATTCAGGTCAGTGTGAGCTTAAAACAGGTGAGATAGCTGAGGATCTGACCTATTATTTCGCCACATCTGAGCAGATTCCGTCGGCGGTTGGTCTTGGCGTGCTGGTGGATAAGGATCAGAGCGTAAAGCAGGCAGGCGGATTTATCATCCAGCTTATGCCGTTTACACCGGATGAGGTTGTGGACAGGCTTGAAAAGAAAATCACAGAGATTGATTCGGTGACACAGATGCTTGACAGGGGGCTGACTCCGGAGCAGATACTTGAGGAAATTTTAGGAGATTTCGGGCTTGAAATCACAGATACGACTGAGACACGCTTCCACTGTGACTGCTCAAAGGAGCGTGTGAGCAGAGCACTTTCCACACTGAGCAAAAAGGATCTTGATTCCATTATCGCAGATGGTGAGAGCATTGAGGTAAAGTGCCAGTTCTGTAATAAGGCATATGAGTTTACGGTGGATGAGTTGAAGGAGATTCGCTAATTGAAGGACGGATATATAAAGGTCGCTGCAGCGACACCAAAGGTAAAGGTAGCTGATACTGTATACAACGGACAGCTTATTAAAGCTCTTATGAAGGAGTGCACTGATAATGGGGCAAAGGTGGTTGTTTTCCCGGAGCTTTGCATTACCGGATACACCTGTCAGGATCTTTTCTGGCAGGATAAGCTCATAGCTGCAGCAGAGGATGAGCTTATAGGGATAGCTGATTACAGCAGGAGCCTTGACGGCATATTTTTCATGGGGCTTCCATATGAGATAAACGGCATGCTCTATAATATGGCGGCAGTTGTATCGCGCGGAGAAGTACTTGCCATGGTGCCAAAGACATTTCTGCCAAATTACAATGAGTTTTATGAGGCAAGGCATTTTGCATCGGGAGAAAACCTTAGCACATATGTCACACTGAAAAATGGACAGCAGGTGTCTGTAGATACTGATTTTATTTTTAGCTGCAAGCAGCTGCCAAAGCTTAAGATAGCGGTGGAGCTTTGTGAGGATCTTTGGACTCCGAACCCGCCGAGCATCAGACACGCGATGTCGGGTGCCACTGTGATTGTAAATCTGTCTGCATCAGATGAGGTGACAGGCAAGGCAATATACAGGAGAGAGCTTGTGAGCGGACAGTCTGCCAGATTAATCTGTGGATATATTTATGCGTCAGCGGGAGACGGTGAGTCCACACAGGATGTGGTCTACTCAGGACACAATCTCATCTGTGAAAACGGAAATGTGCTTGCCGAGTCAAAGCGCTTTACAAATGAGACTATATACAGCGAGTTTGATGTAGAAAGAATAGAGACTGAGAGGCGCAGGATGACAACATTTGTTGTCGAGGATGATCACAGATGGGCTGAGTTTGATCTTGAGGTAAAGGATACCACTCTTAGCCGCTATGTAAATCCGGCTCCTTTTGTTCCTGCAGACAAGACAGACAGGGACAGACGCTGTGATGAGATTCTTATGATTCAGGCTATGGGGCTTAAAAAGAGATTAGAGCATACCAACTGCAAGACAGCAGTTATAGGTATTTCAGGAGGACTCGACTCCACACTGGCACTGCTTGTCACGGTGAGAGCATTTGACCTTTTGGGAAAGGATCACAAGGATATAGCGGCAGTTACTATGCCGGGCTTTGGAACAACAGACCGCACATATGACAATGCGGTAAATCTCATTAAATGCCTTGGAGCTACATTTATCGAGGTGGATATAAAGGATGCTGTAAATATACATTTCAGGGATATCGGACAGGATCCGTCTGTGCATGATGTCACCTACGAGAATGGACAGGCACGCGAGCGCACACAGATACTTATGGATATCGCAAACAAGGAAAACGGAATGGTTATAGGTACAGGAGATTTGTCAGAGCTGGCACTCGGCTGGGCTACCTACAACGGAGACCATATGTCCATGTATGCGGTAAATGCTTCGGTTCCAAAGACTCTGGTGCGTCATCTGGTAAAATACTATGCAGATACCTGCGGCAGCGATTTGCTGGAAAGTACACTTCTTGATGTGCTTGATACACCTGTTTCTCCTGAGCTTTTACCACCTGAAAACGGTAAGATTTCACAGAAGACAGAGGATCTTGTGGGCCCTTATGAGCTGCATGACTTCTTCCTTTACAATATGCTGCGCTGCGGCTATGCTCCTGCCAAGGTTTACCGCCTTGCAAGGATAGCATTTGAAGGAAAATATGATGATGAGTTTATTCTCAAATGGCTTAAGAACTTCTATCGCAGATTTTTTGCACAGCAGTTCAAGCGCTCATGTCTGCCGGATGGACCAAAGGTAGGAACAGTGGCGGTCTCACCGAGAGGAGACCTAAGGATGCCTTCTGATGCGTGTGGACGTATCTGGATGGATGAAGTTGATAAGCTGTAATAGTAAGAGGAAAACAATGGGAAAGACACATAAGAAAACTCATAGAAGGCAGGGAAGCATAAAACGTGCAAGGCACCGCGACAGGCGTATGAAAATAGGCGCAATAGTTCTTTGTGCAGCGATAATCATAACAACATTTCTGGCGTGTGGCATGCAGCTTTTAGTTCCCGTAGCTGACGCGGTGGTAGGTGCTGATAATAAGACGCAATCAAGAGATGTTGATGTGCAGAAGAATAATAATTCACTTACCGCATCTAAAATGGATTCAGAAAAAAATCAAAACAGCTCAGAGGCTGATGTAAACGCTGCGGAGCAAGGCAGCGAGCCTGACAAGGAAACGAAGCTTGATGAGATACTTCACAGTGCAAAGTATCCGGGGCAGCTAAAGGAGCTTGCAAAGAAAAATGATGAGGCAATTGACTTCATATATGAGTATCCTAAGGAGCATTCGATAGAGCATGATATTGATCTGACTGCAGAGGCTTCGCAGGATACAGTACCTCTTTTGCAGCAGTGGGATAAGAGATGGGGCTATGAAAAGTACAGTGGCAATTATTTTGCGGCGAGTGGCTGCGGTCCGACTGCACTTTCGATGGTTGTATTATATCTGACACATGATGCACAGGCATCCCCTCTTGCGGTGGCAGAGTATGCAAAGGAGGCCGGCTACAGTGTGGATGGCTCCGGAAGTGCATGGGATCTTATAAGTAAGGGCTGCAGGCACTTCGGCGTAAATGCTAAGAGCGTAAAGGTAAATGAGGATATTTTTAAGGAAAAGCTTGATGAGGGCAATCTGATAGTCGTAAATGTCGGTCCGGGAGATTTCACAGACAATGGACATTTTATGGTGATCACAGGCTATGATGATGAGGGCTTTACTATAAATGATCCAAACAGTATCATAAAGAGCAATACCCACTGGCAGTTTGAGAGGCTGGGTTCGCAGATCAGGGCTGCATGGAGGATGTTTGTGTAGATAATAGCAGCAATACATGCATTTATGCTGATGTTTGTGATGCATATGGAAAAATTAAAAATAAGAAATAAAAAACCTGCTGTGTCATGCTTGTCTGACACAGCAGGTTTTTAATAACAAACAGTAAAGTATGGTATGCAGATTATAGCAATTGAATACCATGCTCCTCACATGCCTTAATTGTCTCCTCAGGCCACAGTGAGCTCTGTACCTCACCGATATGAGCCTTTCTGAGGAAGAACATACAGATTCGTGACTGTCCGATTCCGCCTCCGATAGTGTACGGAAGCTCCTTGTTGAGGATAGCCTTCTGGAATGGAAGCTTAGCACGCTCAGGACATCCGGCCTTGTCAAGCTGTTCCTTTAGGGCTTTTTCATCTACACGGATACCCATTGATGAAAGCTCAAGTGCGATATCAAGAACAGGATAGTACACGATGATATCAGCGTTTAAAGCCCAGTCGTCATAGTCAGGGGCACGTCCGTCGTGAGGCTCTCCGTTTGCAAGCTTGTCACCAATCTGCATTACACAGATTGCACCCTTTGCCTTTGCAAAATAATACTCGCGCTCCTTTGGAGTATTGTCCGGGAACATTTCCTCAAGCTCTGATGTGGTGATAAAGGTGATATCCTTTGGCAGAATTAAATCTATGTAGTCGTACTGTATAGCCATGTACTGCTCGGTCTTGCGCAGGCATTTGTATACTGTCTTTACTGTCTCCTTAAGGAAGTCTAAGTTTCTGTCCTCCTTGCGGATGATCTTTTCCCAGTCCCACTGGTCAACAAATATAGAGTGGATATTGTCAGTCTCCTCATCACGTCTTATGGCATTCATATCTGTGTAGATGCCCTCGCCGAGAGAGAAGCCGTATTTCTTTAATGCATATCTCTTCCACTTGGCAAGAGAGTGAACGACCTCTGCCTCCTTGTCACCCTGCTCAAGGATGCCGAAGGTAACAGGTCTTTCATATCCGTTTAAGTTATCGTTTAAGCCTGTGGTAGGATCAACGAAAAGCGGTGCTGAAACACGTGTCAGGGAAAGACGCTGTGCGAGCATGCCCTGGAAGAAATCCTTAACAGTTTTGATGGCAAGCTGTGTATCGTGAAGATTCAGTGCCGAAGAATAGTTCTTTGGTATTGTTAATTTGCTCATTTTCGATTAAACCTCGTTGTATTATTAATTTTTAAATAAAATTCCTTTAACCTGATTATTATATCACAATTTTTCTAGAAAGATAGTCCATAATATGATAAAATTAGATAGTTTAAAGAGAAACAATATCGTTTTACCTTATTTTTACGTGTTTAAGGTGTTAATGAAAGGTAGTAGATTTATATGAGAAAAAGAGATATGACCTTTGCTTCGGCGGTGCTTGAGGCAATAGATGCTATTTTAGCTCTTGCGTATATAGGCTTACAGATTTATTATGGAGTGTGCTATCACATACAGGTATTTAAGTTTGTGGCCAATATACTTGTGCTTTTGCTTGTATACATTGCAATCACATGGCTGCAGCATTATCCGGAAAAGCTCAATCACATAGCAGCGGAGCTGTGTGTGGGCAATATCAGAAAGTATTCACTCAGGCTTTTGACGTTTGTAAAGCTTGTTTTTACTGCGGGGCTTCTGGTGCCATGTGTGTGTGATGCGTTTGGAATAGCAATCCGCGATGTATACAGCCTCATTATGATAGGGCTCATCCTTGTGGTGTCGGCATATTATGAGTACAGGATATTTCAGGAAATAAAGTCATTGCGGAAATAGTATAGGAGAAATAAAATGCAGCTTAGTATAGAAGAAGTTAAAAAGCTGGATAGTAACAGCTATCAGATAATAGATATAAGAAGTGAGGAAGAGGTGGCGCACGGTGCCATAAAGGGAGCACTCAATATTCAGGCAGAGGAAATAGAGTTAGATGAGAGGGTGCCACATGATAAGAAGCTTGTCATAGTCTGCAGCCGTGGTAAGACGAGTGTGGATGTGGCAGAGTATCTCACAGAAAAAGGTTTTGATGCGGCAAGCTTAAAGGGAGGCTATATAAGCTGGCTGCTTGATGCCATGAAAGAGGATGAGGTGGCAGAGCGCGATATAAAGGCAGATGTGGAGCAAAGCATCAGAAAGAAATTTAAGAAATCCATCTGGCGCAAGTTTACAAAGGCGATAAACACCTATGAGCTTGTAAAACCGGGGGATAAGATTGCAGTGTGTATCTCGGGAGGTAAGGATTCCATGCTCATGGCAAAGCTTTTTCAGGAGCTTAAGCATCACAACAAGTTTGATTTTGATGTGAAGTTTCTCGTCATGGACCCGGGCTACAATGAGGCAAACAGGCATGTCATAGAGGAAAACTGCAGGAACCTTGGCATCCCTGCCACTATTTTTGAGTCAGATATATTTGATGCTGTATATGATATAGAAAAATCGCCATGCTATTTATGTGCGAGGATGAGAAGAGGACATCTGTATGCATTTGCAAAGGAGCTGGGCTGCAACAAAATTGCGCTCGGACATCACTATGATGATGTTATCGAGACGATACTCATGGGCATGCTCTACGGTGCACAGGTACAGACCATGATGCCTAAGCTTCACAGCACAAACTTTGAGGGCATGGAGCTTATCAGGCCTCTTTACCTGGTCAGGGAGGACGATATCAAGGCATGGCGTGATTACAACGGTCTACATTTTATACAGTGTGCCTGCAAGTTTACAGATACCTGTACCACCTGCAATAATGAGGAAAACCGCTCAAAGCGTGTTGAGATAAAGCAGCTCATCGCTAATCTTAAAAAGGTGAATCCTTTTGTCGAGGCAAATATATTTAAGAGCGTGGAGAATGTAAATCTGGCTACGGTTGTAGCATATAAAAAGGATGGCATAAAGCACAGCTTCCTAGATCACTATGATGAATAAGACAGATATATTTCAGGAGGGCATTATATGGCAGATATCATGGATTATATTGACTGGCGTGGAGACATAGGCTTTGATGAGGTGCATGTAAATGAGGTGGACGGACTGATTTTTCACAGCTTATTTATGTGCAGATGAAGCCATATATGCCGGATGCAAAGAAATCATACCTTACGATAAAACAGCTTTCAAGCCTTTACTGCGCGGACCACAGTGATGATGAGATTGAGCAGATGCCTAATCTTTTCCGCCACTCCGCGAGGCTGCTTCAAAAGCTGGCGCACTCAAGGCGCTATGCTGACTGCATTTTGAGATATTATATATACGATATTAGTGTAAAAAGAGGAGTCGCAGTTTTCTGCGGTTACGATAGAACTGCCTGACGGCACATATTTCATTTCCTACAGTGGTACAGACCATTCCATTGTCGGCTGGAAGGAAAACTTTAATCTAAGCTATCTCGATGAGACACCGGGACAGAACAAGGCGAAAAAATATTTAAAGCAGGTGGCAGCATATATATGCAATGATGATAGGGTCATAAATGAAAAAGCCGTAAATGATAAAGCTTTAGATGATGAAAATATCAACAATAAAAGCATCAATACAAGAAAGCTGTGGATAGGCGGGCACTCAAAGGGTGGAAATCTGGCAGTGTTTGCCGCCATGCATGTGGATAAAGAGGTGCAGGATGTCATTATTAAGGTGTTTAATTTTGACGGGCCGGGCTTCAATCACAAGATGATATATACGGCAGGCTACAAAAGAATTTTTGACAGAATAGAGACATTTCTGCCGCAGTCGTCTATTGTTGGCTTATTGCTTGAGCATGTGGACAATTATGAGGTGGTAAGAAGCCGTAATTCGGGGCCGCTGCAGCATGATGCTTTTTCATGGGAGATAATGGGCGGAAGTATCATAAAGGCGGATGGGCTGGACAAAAACGAGTGTGCGCCTTGACAAGACACTCAGAAACTGGATAGGAAGCATGGATGAGGCGCAGCGAAAGCAGTTTGTAAATGTGCTTTTTTCAATAGCATCGGACTCCAATTTTGAGAACCTTGACCAGATGTCATTTAAGCAGCTCATTGAGATGATAAAGGCTGCCGATGAGCTGTCAAAGGCTGACTGGAGCATGCTTAAGGATACAGTAAGACTCCTGATTTCTGCCGGTGTCGGCGTGGTCAGGGATGAAAAGGAGAAATAAATGTTAAATCAGTTTTCAAGAACACAGCTTTTGCTTGGAAAAGAGGCGATGGATAGGCTAAAGGGCGCAAGAGTCGCAGTATTTGGAATAGGAGGAGTGGGCGGATATGTCTGCGAGGCACTAGTCAGAAGCGGCGTGGGAGCGATTGACCTTATCGATGATGACAAGGTGTGTCTTACAAACCTAAACAGGCAGATAATTGCAACCCGAAAGACCATAGGAAAATACAAGACAGATGTGATGGAGGAGAGGATTCATGATATTAATCCTGATGTCAGTGTCGTGACGCACAGGTGCTTCTTTTTGCCGGAAAATGCTGATGAATTTCCGTTTGAAGAGTATGATTATATAGTTGACGCGGTTGATACGGTCACAGCAAAGATTGCGCTTGTCATGAAGGCACAGGAGAAAAATGTCCCTATCATAAGCAGTATGGGAGCGGGAAATAAGCTGGATGCAAGTGCATTTAAGGTGGCTGATATATATAAGACCAGCATGTGTCCTCTTGCAAAGGTCATGCGCCGTGAGCTTAAAAAACGTGGCGTGAAAAAGCTCAAGGTGGTATACTCTGAGGAGAAGCCTACAAGACCGATAGAGGATATGTCTATAAGCTGCAGAAGCAACTGCATCTGCCCGCCGGGTGCCGAACACAAGTGCACGCAGCGCAGGGATATTCCCGGAAGCATTGCATTTGTACCATCAGTGGCAGGACTTATCATCGCGGGCGAGGTGGTACAGGACATAGCCTTTGACAGGGTATGATGAAGAATACAATTACGAAAAGAGAGGAATAAAAATGCCAGTATTTGATTTTAGCGATACACCGGTAGCAAACGAGCATCCGGAGTGTACATATGAGACATTTCATTCGACGGAGACCAAGGCATCGGCCGATAAACCGATTGTTGTGATAGACAATAAGCAAAAGGAATGGGCGCATCATGCGCTCGGTATGTTTACAAATCCGATAAAGCGTACATCCTTTGAATTTGAGGATGGTGATGGGGTGACCAGTGCAGATATCTTGCGCATTGATTCCCGCTTCGTCAGCCTTTTTAAGTGGCTTGGCGAAAATCACATAAAGGTACAGCTTTCAGGAGCCAATACACCTGACGGATACGCAGTATACAGGGTGAGGGAGGTGTCTCTTGGCAGAGGCACAAAGCTGTCTGCAGAGGATGGATTCCTGCAGTATATGATGGAAAGGCTCTTTGCCAGCACCATGCCTGAGGATGAACCTGACCTCGATGATTACGAGGAAGAGGGCGACAGCATGAAGCTCACCAGTATACAGAGCATCACAGATTTCATGACCTGTGCAGGCCGTACACTGCCTGACAATATACTTCTGTGGGCCAGAAGAAATCTGGCAGTTGCGCGTTCAAGCGAGGTATCACCTGAGGAGAGACGCCATGCGCAGAGAGCACTTTCCATCATGATGAATATCCAGTGGAAGGGAAATTACTTTGAGGCAATTGACCCTGTGGAGGCAAGGCGCATACTCGATGAGGAGCTCTATGGCATGGAGAGTGTGAAGCAGAGAATCATTGAGACTATTATCCAGATAAACAGGACTCATACACTTCCTGCCTACGGACTGCTGCTCTGTGGACCGGCAGGAACCGGAAAGTCACAGATTGCATATGCTGTTGCACGTATACTCAAGCTTCCATGGACCACACTCGATATGAGCTCCATAAATGATGCAGAGCAGCTCACAGGAAGCTCAAGAATCTATTCAAACGCAAAGCCGGGAATCATTATGGAGGCATTTTCACAGGCGGGAGAGTCAAATCTTGTATTTATCATCAATGAGCTCGACAAGGCATCAAGCAAAAACGGCAACGGAAATCCGGCAGATGTGCTTTTGACACTGCTTGACAATCTGGGCTTTACAGACAACTATATGGAGTGTATGGTGCCGACCGTCGGAGTATATCCGATTGCAACAGCCAATGATAAATCCCAGATTTCTGCACCGCTTATGTCACGTTTTGCAGTGATTGATATTCCGGACTATACCGATGAAGAGAAGAAGGTCATCTTCCAGAGATTTGCCCTGCGCAAGGTATTTGAGCGAATGGGAATGAAGGAGGAGGAGTGCGTTCTCACAGAGGACGGACTTGATGCAGTGATTAAGCTTCACGAGAACACATCGGGCATAAGAGATCTCGAGCAGGCTGCAGAGCATCTGGCAGCAAATGCACTTTATCAGATAGAGGTTGATAAGGTAAAGCAGGTGGTATTTGACGCTGAGGCTGTTTTTGAGCTTTTAGGCTAGCAGGATATGATTACGGTTACAGGAATTGTTACGAAAATAAAAGGAGATTGTCAGGATGAGAGAATTTGGAAAATCCAGAAAATTAGATAATGTGCTTTATGATGTTAGAGGACCGGTGGTGGATGAGGCGGCCGCATGGAGGAAAACGGCACAAATGTGTTGAAGCTCAATATAGGAAATCCTGCGCCGTTTGGCTTCAGGACACCTGATGAGGTGATATATGATATGTCTCGCCAGCTCACGGACTGTGAGGGGTATTCCAACTCCAAGGGACTTTTTTCTGCAAGAAAAGCAATCATGCAATATGCACAGCTCAAAAAGCTTCCTAATGTGACGGTTGAGGATATCTACACCGGAAACGGAGTCAGCGAGCTTATAAACTTAAGCATGTCAGCGCTTCTTGACAATGGTGATGAGGTGCTGGTGCCGGCACCGGACTATCCGCTTTGGACAGCCTGCGTTACACTTGCGGGAGGCACGGCAGTGCACTATATCTGTGATGAGCAGTCAGAGTGGTATCCGGACATAGAGGATATCAAAAAGAAGATTACAGACAAGACAAAGGCAATCGTAATAATCAACCCTAATAACCCTACAGGAGCGCTCTATCCAAGGGAGGTGCTGCAGCAGATAGTTGATGTGGCAAGAGAGCACGAGCTCATGATTTTTTCGGATGAGATATATGACAGGCTTGTGATGGATGACTATGAGCATGTGTCTATTGCATCACTTGCACCAGACCTCTTCTGTGTGACCTTCAGCGGTCTTTCGAAGTCGCATATGATAGCAGGCTATCGTATCGGATGGATGGTTTTAAGCGGCAACAAGGCGCTCGGAAAGGACTATATTGAGGGTCTCAACATGCTCTCAAACATGCGTCTTTGCTCGAATGTTCCGGCGCAGTCGATAGTGCAGACGGCTTTAGGCGGATATCAGAGTGTAGGTGAGTATATTGTGCCGGGCGGACGAATCTATGAGCAGAGAGAGTACGTCTACAAGGCATTAAACGATATACCGGGAATTTCGGCAGTAAAGCCAAAGGCAGCATTTTACATATTTCCAAAGATTGATACTGCAAGGTTCAACATCACAAACGATGAACAGTTTGCACTTGATCTGCTTCGTGAGAAGAAGATACTCATCATCCACGGCGGCGGCTTCAACTGGGATAAGCCGGATCACTTCAGAGTGGTATATCTGCCTCGAACAGAGATATTAAAGGATGCCACAGGCAAGCTTGCAGACTTTTTGTCTTCATATAAGCAGAAATAATTATTGGCATAGATAATTATAAAACATATGATATAAAACATATAATATATAAGCTCCGGCACAGAAAACTTTTTGTTCTGACCGGAGTTTTTATATTATGCTGTAATATTTTTAAAAGTAACCTACCTGTAACTTTACATAATGTATTATACACTTGTATCGCGGGGCGGCTGCACTTTAAAGGACAGACCGCACAGCACTCAAAAATGTATAGAGAAGAAAAGGAGAATTAAATGGAACTGCTTAGAGTAGAACACTTATCAAAAATATACGGAGCCGGAGAAAATCAGGTCAAGGCTTTGGACGATGTGTCATTGAGCGTGGAAAAGGGAGAGTTTGTGGCAATTGTCGGGGCGAGCGGCTCCGGAAAATCCACACTGCTTCATCTGCTCGGAGGTGTTGACAGGCCAACAAGCGGAAAGGTGTATATAAACGGCACTGATATTTTTGCAATGAATGATGATGAGCTTGCCATATTCAGAAGAAGACAGGTAGGCATCATTTATCAGTTTTATAATCTGATACCTATATTAAATGTGGAGGAAAATATGGCAATTCCGATGGAGCTTGATGGAAGAAAGGTGGAAAAAGCACAGATGGATGACATGCTTTTGCGCCTTGGACTTACAGAGAGACGTACTCATCTGCCAAATGAGCTCTCAGGTGGACAGCAGCAGCGTACATCTATAGGAAGAGCCCTGATTACGAGACCATCTATAGTGCTAGCGGATGAGCCGACCGGAAACCTGGATACCAAAGCCAGCAACGAGATTATGCATCTCTTAAAGACCTCAAACCGTGAGCTCAACCAGACAATCATTATGATTACACACAATATGGAGCTTGCAAAGGCGGCTGACCGCACAATAATGATAGAGGATGGTAAAATCAGATGAATTTGATGAAGACACTCACATTAAAAAACTTAAAGCTCAACAGGAAAAGAACTATTGTCACGATAGTCGGAATAATTCTTGCAACAGCGCTTTTGTCGGCGCTTGTCACACTTGTGTCAAGCTTTCAGTACAGTATGATTGAATACCAGAAGCAAAAGGGCGGCGACTTTCATGTGAAATTTTCGAATGTGAAAATGTCTGAGCTTTCGGAGTTTAAAAACAACAGAAATATTGAAAGCACATTTGAGACAATGGGAATGGGCTTTGCAAAGCTAGACGGCTGCAAGAATGAGGATAAGCCGTATGCTTATGTCATGGCAACAGATGAGGCAGGCTTTGAGAAAGGCTGCTTTAACCTGATAGAGGGGCGCATGGCAAAAAATGAGGATGAGATAGTCATTCCAAGGCACTTAAAGACAAACGGACGAATCGACATAAAGGTGGGAGATGAGATAACACTTGATATCGGAAAGCGATATGATTCAAACACCGAAAGTGTCATATGGGAAAATATCGCATATGAGCATGAGGCAGAGACACTTACCGATACTGTGACAAAGCGCTACAAGGTGGTAGGCATCATGGAAAGACCGGGCTATGGAATGGAGGACTATAGTGCCGCCGGATATACATTTGTCACATATTCTGATGAGCTGGCAGCAATTGATAACGGCACAAAGAGTGAGGTTAACGAAGCTGACACTACGCTCACAGTGTACAGCAGGTACACTCAAAAGGCTTTAAGAAATAAGGATGCTGTGACTGCAGATATAATTGGTGTGGATGAAAAGCTGTTTGAGAAATCAAATAATTCATCTGTTGAAATGTCTGCTGAGGAGAGCGACAGGTTTCTTAAAGAGATGGAAAATGCAAAATATGATATATATATAAATCGCTTCCTTATAAGCTATGAGTGTGTTTTCCCGATTGACGGCACATTTAAAGCACTGTTTACAGTGGCCGCTGTTGTGGCTTTGATAATTATACTGACATCAGTGTACTGTATCAAAAACAGCTTCAACATATCAATCACTGAAAAAAATCAGGCAGTATGGCATGCTTGCAAGCGTGGGTGCTACGAGGCGCCAGATAAAAAGCAGCGTTAAGACAGAGGCAGCAATGCTTGGAGTGGTTGGTATTCCTGTAGGTACCATGAGTGGTATTTTGGCATCGTTTATACTTGTCAAGGTGGTAAATGCGCTGTCAGCAGGCTGGCTTAACTTTGCTTTGAGCTTTCACACATCACTGCCTGCACTTATTCTTGCTGTGATACTGAGTATAGCAACCATTTATTTCTCAGCAACAGGCAGTGCAAGAAGGGCCGCAAAGGTCACACCGCTTGAAGCAATAAGAAACACAAAGGAGATTAAATAAAGTCATCAAAGCTTAAGACACCGGCGATTATAGGCAGAATCTGGGGTATCGGAGGCGTTATCTCATATAAGAATATAAAGAGGAACAATAAAAAGTACAGAACCACAGTGACGTCTATTGTTATCTGCTCAGTAACCTTTATTGTGATATCATACTTTATGTCTATGGCCTTTAGCGTTGTTGGGATGTCATATGCATCAGTAGATTACAATATTGGAATAAATATGTCATGTAAAAAGGACCTTGATATTGAAAAGCTCTCTGAGCTTTTGAGTGGCATTGAAGGAGCAAAGGATTATCTGGTTGGAGCAGGTTATTATTTTGATGTAGATAAGCCGGAGTATACAAAGGAATATGGAGAGTATTGCGGGCAGCTTTATGATGACAGAGAGGATGTCTCACAAGAGTTTTTTATCACGGTTTTAAATGACAAATCGTATGATAAGTATGCGTCTGACGCAGGCATAAAAAATGCAGCTGCAGGAGCAATTCTTGTGAATAAAGGCACATTTGATGTGTATAATGAGAATAGCTCAAAATACGTCAAAAAAGAGATGGAGCTGTACAAATATAAAGCAGGAGATACAATCGAGTGTGGCTATAATGTTTATGATGATGCTTCTTCTGATGACAATGCAGCAGAAGGCGATACTGAAAGCAGCACAGATGATAATAATGCAGTGGAAGGTGATACTGAAAGCGGCACAGAGGATAACAGTGGATACGTTGACGAGGAAACAATAAATAACGGAGTCAGAAAGACTGTGGATGTAACTATTGCAGGTGTCACAGACAAGGTACCAACAGGTTATAAGGGCTACGGCAATACCACGCTTTTGTTTATGAACCAAAAAGGCTTTGAAAGCCTATGGGCTGACGGCAAGAGCGGTAATGAGCTCAAACCGGGACATGCGTCATATTCGGCATATGTGGTTGCAGAAAATGCAGATGAATATCAGGATACATTCGAAAAGGAGACGGAAGGAAATACTGAGTATTCGCAGATTAGTTTTTATGTCAGCAATCTGGATAAGGAGATGCGCGATGAAAAGTCTCTCTTTACACTGCTTGGAGTATTTGCATACGGACTTATTGTGGTTATTGCCTTAATAGGAATCACAAATATCATCAATACCTTAAGCACCGGAATGGAGCTTAGAAGCCGCGAGTTTGCAACACTAAGAAGCATTGGAATGACAGACAAGCAGTTTGCTGGAATGGTCAGGCTCGAGAGTGTATTTATATCTGTAAAGGCACTTGTAATAGGTGTACCGCTTGGTATTTTAATAAGCTATCTCTTATGTGTTATGATGAACAGGATGGATGACGCAATCATTTATGAGCCGCCGTATAAAGCAATTATATTGTGTATAGTGGTTGTAATAATGCTGATTTATGCTATCATGAAACTATCAATGACGAAGCTTAGACACAATAACATTATTGAGACAATCAAAAATGAAAATCTGTAGGAAATGCGGGAGCTGATATGAAAAAAATACTTCTCATAGAGGACAATAAAGGAATAACAGAGGGACTGTGTGATACCTTTACAGAACCTGAATATGAGCTTTTGACAGCAGGCAATTTAAAGGATGCTGGGGAGCTTTTAAGTGAGCACCCCGGCCTTGTGCTGCTTGATGTGTCGCTTCCAGATGGGAACGGCTTTGATTTTTACAGCGAACGGCTGGAAAAAGAAAAACACCGGTGATTTTTCTTACCGCAAGGGATGAGGAAAATGATATAGTAAAGGGCCTTGAGCTTGGAGCGGAGGATTACATCACAAAGCCTTTTTCAGTAAGAGAGCTTGTGGCGAGGGTAAACCGCGTATTTTTACGAAGGAAAAGTGATGACAGCTCATCTGTCATACACGCAGGAAGCATAAGCTATGATTTGGACAAAAAGGAAGCAAGAAGGGCTGGACAGGTGATTGCTCTTTCAAGTCTTGAAAACCGTATACTTGATCTGCTTTTTACCAATCACGACAAGGCTGTGTCCAGAAATGCCGTGCTTGACTGCATCTGGGAGGCAACAGGCAACGATGTGTACGACCATACAGTGACTGTCTATATGAAGCGCATCAGGGCAAAGCTTGGTGAGGATGTGATAAAGACTGTGAAGGGAATCGGGTATCGTGTTGATTCAGATGAAG
>ENA-OQNJ01000140-OQNJ01000140.1-human-gut-metagenome-genome-assembly--contig:-NODE-140-length-18282-cov-2.935830_pt1 | contig 18282 bp, 16 predicted proteins | sample MGYA00242630_ERZ504882 | MGnify/ENA primary metagenome ERZ504882 (study PRJEB26092, sample SAMD00036408) | human gut metagenome | host: Homo sapiens | study: EMG produced TPA metagenomics assembly of... | reverse complement strand
CGGCGAAGGATTCACGCCTGATCTGGATCGACTGCGAGATGACTGGTCTTGACATCTTCCACGACGAACTGTGCGAGATTTCTGTAGTGCCGACGGACTTTGACCTCAACGTGCTCGACGAAGGCATCGATTTCGTGATCAAGCCTTCCGATGCGGCCGTGGCTAATATGAACGATTTCGTGCGCGCCATGCACACCCGTTCCGGACTCATCAACGAATGGGAGAACGGCCTGAGCGTCGAAGAGGCCGAACGGAAAGTCACCGAATACGTGTCCCGCTTCACCCCGGACGGCGTCAAGCCGCTGCTCGCAGGCAACTCCATCGGATCAGACAAAAAATTCCTCGACCGTTACATGCCGAACCTCATGGAACACCTGCACTACCGCGTAATCGACGTGAGCACGCTCAAAGAGCTTGCCCGCCGCTGGTATCCGGCCGTATACAACAACCGTCCGCCGAAGAACGGCGGACATCGCGCGCTCGCCGACATCATCGAATCCCTGGATGAACTGCGTTACTACCGTAAGGCGTTCATGGCAGCGGCGCCCGGTCCTGACGCAGCCGAAGCCAAAGCGATCGCCGATCAGATCGTGGCAACCAGCATTTTGAACAACAACTGATTCTGCATATCGCATAATCGTTGGAAAATCTGATATTCCAACGAAAACATGGAAAGGACTCCAGTGAGCGCAGCCGATTGGACCAGCATCGAAGTCCCGCAAGACATTCGCTTGGTGGTTGCCGATATGGACGGCACCCTGCTTGATGAGCATAGCGAGATTCCGCAAGGTTTCTGGCCGATGCTTGCGCGGTTGCGCTCACGAGGCGTTGAATTCGTGCCGGCGTCCGGACGCCAGTACGCTACCTTGCGTGCCATGTTCGCCGATAAGGCGGCGCAGGTGCTTGACGGCGGAGAACTTTCGTATATCGCGGAAAACGGCAATGTCGTGGCCATTGACGGTAATATTGCCGAAGTGCACGGCGTCGATACCGATGTAACCCGCTGGACCATCGACACGGTGAACGCTTCTGCCGCGGCTGGCGAATATGATATGGGATTGGTGCTTTGTGGCCTGCGCACGGCATACGTGCAGCGTACGGACAAGCCGTTCCTTGACGAAGTCGGCAAATATTATGCGGCACTGGAGATTGTGGACGATCTGCATAGCGTGCTTGAAGATGTGATCGCATCAAACGGCGAAAGCGACACCATGCTCAAACTGGCGATTCTCGATTTCGACGGTGCCGAAGCGATGGCCGCGGAAAAGCTGACGCCACTGAAAAACAATTATCAGGTGGTGGTTTCCGGCAAACTGTGGGTCGACATCATGAATGCTACAACCAATAAGAAGCAGGGCGTCGAAGCGTTGCAGCGCATGCTTGGCGTTACTACGGCCCAAACGGCGGTATTTGGCGATTATCTCAACGATTTGCAGATGCTCTCGGCGGGGCAGTGGTCGTTCGCCATGGGCAATGCGCACCCCGCGTTGAAGCAAGCTGCGCATTTTGTGGCTCCATCCAATGCTGATCACGGGGTGCTTCAGGTTGTCGACAAGCTGATTGCGTAAGGAAGCCGTTTCTTCGAAATTGATGGTCGATTGAACAGGAAAGGCGGTGCGGCATGCGGCAGGCTGAGGCATTGGCGATTCTGCAAAGTGGCGCGAGCGTCTTCCTGACGGGTGCGCCGGGTGCTGGCAAGACCTACGTGCTCAATGAGTTCGTGCGTCAGGCCCGTACCGAAGGTGCGGCGGTGTCGGTGACGGCGTCCACCGGTATCGCGGCCACGCATATCAACGGGCAGACCATTCATTCATGGAGCGGTGTCGGACTTGCCAACGCGCTCACCGACAATCTGATCAAAACCATACGTACCCGACGCAAACGTAAGCTGCAGGGCGCTGACATTCTCATCATCGACGAGGTTTCCATGCTGCATGCGTGGCTGTTCGACATGGTCGATCAGGTGTGCCGCATCATTCGCCGTGACCAGCGCCCGTTCGGCGGGCTTCAAGTGGTGCTGTCCGGCGATTTCTTCCAGCTTCCGCCGGTGAGTGTGGGTGGACGCAACCACGATCTGGTCACACCAAGCCCGGAATTCGTGGCTTCCCGCGAACGATATACGAACGCGGGACTCAATCCAGACGGTTTCGTCACTGAATCATTAGTATGGCGGGAATTGAATCCTGCGATCTGTTACCTGACCGAACAGCATCGTCAGGATGACGGCAGTCTGCTCACCGTATTGACCGATATTCGCAACGGTTGCGTGAACGACGACGATCGCAATGTGCTCCTCACCAGACTGGGCACAATCCCCGAACCTGGTCAACAGGCCGTCAATCTGTTTCCCGTCAACAAGCAGGCGGACACGCTCAACGACATGCGCCTGTTCGAAATCAACGAGGAGCCGCACGAATATTTCGCCGAAGCCGCAGGACCAGTCAATCTGGTGGAACGTTTGAAGAAGAACATGCTTGCCCCCGAACGTTTGCAGCTCAAAACCGGGGCTGCGGTGATGGCCGTACGCAACGACACCGACCACCAATTCGTGAACGGATCATTGGGCACCGTGCGCGGATTTGCCGCCGAAAACAAGGGCGGATGGCCGATCGTTGAATTTGAAAACGGCAATATCGTTACCATGAAGCCGAATTGCTGGGAAATGATGGACGGCGACACAGTGCTCGCCAGCGTCAACCAGGTGCCGTTGCGCTGTGCGTGGGCGATCACCATCCACAAATCGCAAGGTATGACGCTCGACCGTGCGGTGATGGATTTGCGGCGCACTTTCGCGCCCGGCATGGGGTATGTGGCGCTGTCTCGTGTGGAAGGTCTGCAAGGCCTGTATCTGAACGGTGTGAACGAACGCATGTTTTTGGTTTCGCCCGATGCGGTGCGATTGGATGGTGAATTGCGTCTCGCCTCGGCGCAGGCATCCGATATGTTGGCTCATGATGGCATCGCCGCGTTCCGGCAGATGGCTGCAGCCTTAGACGATGACGAGTTCGCGCAGGATGCGCTGTTCTAGTACGGCGATTGCCTCGTTTGGCATTTACGATGTTTTTTGGGATTCGACGGATATGACTGTTGTACTCCGTCCGTGCGTTGCCATGCACCGGTGAACGGGTGGTCGGATTGGGTGTTACGTCCCCTTGCCTGAGTAGTTTTGAGCGTATGACTAAAGCACTTCGTATGTCCACCATGTTCCTGCGCACTCTGCGTGAGGATCCTGCCGATGCCGATGTTGTATCGGATAAGCTTTTGCAGCGTGCCTGCTACCTGCGCAAGGCCGCTCCGGGTATTTGGACCTGGCTGCCGCTGGGCCTGAATGTTCTGAACAAGATCGAAAACATCATCCGTGAGGAAATGGCTTCGATCGACGCCCAGGAAGTTCACTTCTCCGGTCTGCTGCCGCGTGAACCGTATGAGGCCACCCATCGTTGGGAAGAGTATGGCGACAACATCTTCCGTTTGAAGGATCGCCATGAGGCCGACTACCTGCTGGCGCCGACCCATGAGGAAATGTTCACCCTGCTGGTCAAGGACCTGTACTCCTCCTACAAGGATCTGCCGGTTACCCTCTACCAGATTCAGACCAAGTATCGTGACGAATTCCGTCCGCGTGCAGGCCTGATTCGTGGCCGTGAATTCATCATGAAGGATGCCTACTCCTTCACGCTTGACAAGGAAGGCCTTGTCAAGGCGTATATGGACGAGCGTGGCGCCTACGAGCGTATTTTCAACCGTCTCGATTTGAAGTATGTGCCGGTGCACGCCATGGCAGGTCCGATGGGCGGTTTCGAATCCGAAGAGTTCCTTGCCCCGATGGAAATCGGTGAAGATACCTTCGCACAGTCGCCGAGCGGCAAGGCTTGGAATGTTGAGGCGCTGACCACTCCGGAACCGGAAGCCATCGACTTCAGCAACACTCCGGCCGCTGAAAAGCGTCCGACGCCGAATGCTGAAACCATCGATCAGATGGTTGAATTTGCCAACGCCAACCATCCGCGTTCCGATGGCCGCGCGTGGGAGGCCTCCGACATTCTGAAGAACGTGGTGATCGCCGTGATGCATCCGCAGGATGACGAGCATGACGAGCCGTGGCGCGAACTGGTGGTTGTCGGCGTGCCTGGCGATCGTACCGTTGACATGAAGCGTCTTGAAGCGCAGTTCACTCCGGCTGAAATCGAAGAGGCCACCGACGAGGATCTGAAGAAGCATCCGGAACTCGTCAAGGGCTATATCGGCCCGATGGCGTTTGGCCCGCAGGCTCGCGGCGGTGAAAAGGCTGAAAACGCCAACGAAACCGGCGAAGCGTTGCGTTACCTCATCGACGCGCATATCGCCCGCGGTTCCGCATGGTTCACCGGTGCCGATGAAGCCGGCGTCGACTACTACGATCTCGTGTACGGCCGTGACTTCGAGGCCGACGGCGTGGTGGAGGCCGTGCAGGTTCGCCACGGCGACATGAGCCCGGACGGTTCCGGCCCGCTGAGCTTCGAACGCGGTGTGGAAATCGGCCAGGTGTTCCAGCTCGGTTTGAAGTATTCCAACGCGCTCGGCCTGAAGGTGCTCGACCAGAACGGCAAGACCGTGCCGGTGTGGATGGGCTCCTACGGCATTGGCGTGTCTCGTGTGATGGCTTGTATCGCTGAAACCCACCATGACGAGAAGGGCTTGGCATGGCCGGCCATCATCGCTCCCGCCCAGGTGCATGTGGTGGCCACCGGCAAGGATGCGGCTGCATTCGAAGCCGCCGAGCAACTGATCGCCGATCTGGAAGCCAAGGGCATCGAAGTGATCTTCGATGACCGTAAGAAGGTTTCCCCGGGCGTCAAGTTCAAGGATGCCGAGCTTATCGGCGTGCCGCTGATCGCCGTCGCAGGCCGCGACACTGTCAACAATGGCACCATTGAAGTGCGTGACCGCAATGGCGAGAACGCCGAAGCCGTGCCTGTTGCCGACGCCGCCCATATGATCGCCGATCGTGTTGCCGCACTGCTGAAGTAATAATCGGTTTTTTTCTGATTATTTCATCATATAGACGGAAGATTATGGAAAATCCATAGTCTTCCGTTTTTTATCTAGAAAACAGATGGAAGGAAGCATGATTTTGCGGAAAACATTTGTGGGGCAAACAAATTAAAAACCATGCACATATCGACAGTGCATTGCTGTGGATAAGTGAGATTTATCCACCGACTATCCACGACTCGCCCGAAATGGCGTCCTCTATCCACATTTGTCGGTTGCGCTTGTGCCAGTATGGTCGAATCGGGGATAGTGGGTTCTACCGCGGAAACGCAAGGAAGCGGAAAGGCGTGCAGAACCCCTCTCTCACAACCCATTTCTCCGACTGCATGTTGTTCTCGCACCTTCATCGGTGCTTTCCGCGGCCCCTTTTATCACCAAAGCGACAGAAAGGGCCGATCATGGCACAACAGCAAGCTCTCATCACCATCACCGGATATGTGGGCGCCAATCCCACGCAATTCAACAAGGATGGCATGCCCCATGCCAGCTCGTTCAGAATGGCGAGCACCAGACGGTATTTCGACAATCGCACACAGCAATGGAAAGATCTTCCTACCACGTGGATCACGGTGAAAGCGTACCGGAATCTATCCGAAAACATCTGCCAATCGTTGAAGAAAGGCGAACCGGTTATTGTAGTAGGTTCGCTTGCCACGGAAACATGGACCGATATGAATGGTAAATCGCAGTCGCGTATTGTGCTGGAAGCCAGCGCCGCAGGGCATGACCTCAACCGTGGCGTCACTACGTTGCGCAAGTTCATCAAGCCAAACGACCAAAGCCAACCGGAAACGAAGAGCACGGAACCTCAAGTGGCAGTCGACCCGTTCGCAAAACACGGCAGTGTGGCTCCGGTTGAGATAGTGGTTCCCGAAGATGACGAAGCCGCCGAATTCTCGGGAAATCCCGAAGAATTCGGCGGCGACATATATTAGGAGGCACCGATGCTTCGTACGATGGGCGACGATTGCCTACTGATGATGCGGTTCGTTACCAGATGCGCACGCGCTGATCGGGATCAAGCCACATACCATCCTCAGGCTTCACATCGAACGCCTTGTAGAACAGGTCAACGTTGCGTGCGATGCCGTTCGTGCGGCATTCAGCGGGGGAATGCGGGTCGATCTGCAGATACTGCTCCGCCAGCTCGTCACGATTCTTGGTGCGCCAGATGGATGCATAGCTGAGGAAGAAACGCTGCAATCCGGTGAAACCGTCGATTTGCGGCGCTTCAGCCAGCGAAGCCTCAACTGCGTCCATGGATCCGTTCTTCTCACGGCCGGATGCCTCGTCAAGAGCGAACGCGTACGCCTTGAGCGCGATGTTCACACCACTTAAGTCGCCGATGTTCTCGCCGATGGTCAGCGCGCCGTTCACATGCGGAGCTTGGGCGGGATTGTCGGCATACTTTTCAGAGAGCTGGGTCGGTACGAATGCGTTGTACTGGTCGATGAGCTTCTGCGTGAGCTGTTCGAAATTGGCTTTGTCTTCTTCGGTCCACCAATCGTTGAGCTTGCCGTCGCCATCATACTGGGCACCCTGATCGTCGAAACCGTGGCCGATCTCATGACCGATCACCGCGCCGATACCACCGTAATTCGCGGCGTCTTCGGCATTCGGATCGAAGAACGGCGGTTGCAGAATGGCGGCCGGGAATACGATCACGTTCATGGTCGGCTCATAATAGGCGTTCACCGTCTGCGGGTTCATCAGCCATTCGTCCTTGTCGACGCTCTTGCCGACCTTGGACAACTGGTAGCCGGTCTCATACAGGTTGGCGGCACGCATGTTCTCGGCGAAACCGGCATCCTCACGCACGTCAAGCGCGGAATAGTCACGCCAATGGTTCGTGTAACCGATCTTCGGTACGAACTTGGAAAGCTTCTCCAACGCCTTCTGCTTGGTTTCCTCGCCAAGCCAGGCAGAACTGGAGATGGACATGCGGTAGGCGTCGATCAGGTTGCCGACCAGCTGTTCCATACGCTGCTTCGACGACTCGGGGAAGTGCCTCTTCACATATTCGCGGTCCCACATCCTCGCCGCAAATGCCGTTGACCAGCGAAACGCCGCGCTTCCAGCGCACACGCTGCTGCTTCTGGCCAGACAACGTCTTGCCATAGAACTCGAAATTCGTCTCATCGAATTCGTGCGGCAGCTCCAATGTGGATCCGATGATCACATGCACGCGAGCCCACAGCTTGAGATCATCAAGATCCGAGGTCTTCCAGAACGCGTTAAGACCGGTGAGAAAGCTCGGCTCATGCACCACCACACGGTTGAAATACCGCGGAAATCAAGCGGTTGCACCTGTGCTGCGGAAGCTTGATCATATGCGGACTGCCATGATTCAATCCATGTGTCGAGATCATAATCGGCAAGCATGCCGCTCAATTCCGCATAATCAGTGGGATTATAGGTCTTCACCGAATCACGGGTGGCTACATTGTCCCAATGGTTCGCGGCGATACGCGTCTCAACATCGAGGAAACGTTTGGCGTCGGCTTCGGCCTGCTCGCTATCGGCGGCAAGCTTCGCGTTCTTAAGCTGCTTGGCCACCATATCGACGTACGCTTCGCGAATCGGCGCATAATGGTCTTCACGGTAATACGCCTCATCGGGCAGTCCCAAACCGGCCTGCTCAACATGGATGATGTTGGTTTCGGGAGCACCGGGATCGCCATATACGGCAATGCCAATCAAGTCAGGGCCGCCAGCCGGATTCATCGCGCCCAAAGCGCGAGTGAGCTCGGTTTTGCTGGCAGCGGCATCAATGGCCTCAAGCTGGCGTTCAATGGCGGCGAGCCCGGAAGCGTTGATGGCATCAACGTCAAGGAAGCTTGCATACAGGGCGTGGGACTTCTTGGCAGGGCAGTCATCGTCTTCAAGAATCTCGCGAATCTGGTTTTCGGCGTCTTCGGCGAGCTTGTCGAACGAACCATAACGGGAACGGTCGTCAGGAAGGCGATACATGTCGATCCACGGGCCATTGACATAGCGGAACAGATCTTGCGCAGGGCCAGTCACGGCGGAGAACGATGCCGGATCGATGCCCGAATTCAAAGTGGTACTCATGACTTCACACTATCCATCTTTGGTGACAAAACAGTGTATCCGAAACGAATAATCGTCATTATGTAATTTCATATGTAAGATGCGATTGCCTGATCGCAAGAAACGCATGCACTGTAGGGCGTACGAAGTAGGGTTATAAGCATGATTGAACTGAAAACACCGAAAGAGATCGAAGAGATGAAGCCGGCCGGTCGTTTCGTCGGCGGTATTCTGCGTGATCTCAAGGAATTCACTAAAGTTGGTACCAATCTGCTGGAAATCGACGAATTCGTGCACAAGCGCATCGTCGATCGCAAGGGAGCCGAATCCTGCTATGTCGACTACGCTCCGGATTTTGGCACCGGCCCGTTCGCACACTACATTTGTGTTTCCGTGAACGATGCAGTGCTGCATGGCGTTCCGTTCGACTACAACCTGAAAGACGGCGATCTGGTCAGCCTCGATTTGGCGATCAACGTCGACGGTTGGGTTGCCGATTCCGCCATCAGCTTTGTGGTCGGCGAACATAAGGATCCTGAGGATTTGCGACTGATCAAGTGCACCGAAGAGGCTTTGGAAGCCGGTATCGCCGCTGCACAGCCGGGCAACCGTTTGGGTGATGTTTCCGCGGCCATCGGCGATGTGGCTCGCGAATACGGTTATCCGATCAACCTTGAATTCGGCGGCCACGGCGTCGGCCGTATCATGCACGGCGATCCGCATGTGCCGAACGACGGCCGCGCCCACCACGGCTACAAGCTGCGTCCGGGCCTGGTCATCGCCATCGAACCGTGGTTCCTCAAGACCACCGACGAGATCTACCAGGATCCGAAGGACGGTTGGACACTGAAGAGTTCCGACGGTTCCCGCGGCGCGCACAGCGAGCACACCATCGCCATCACCGATAATGGCCCGGTGATCCTCACCGTTCGCGACAAGTGATCAGTTGTTGGCGAAAACGTTGTGATTTCGTAGTGGATTAACGAAATTCATCAGGCGAAGCCGATGTCTGGAATTCTTTTGCAATTCTAGACATCGGCTTTTTTATATGCGTATTTGTACGGGAAAACTGAATTATTCGGTATATGAGAATAGAGAATCGAACGTCAATCGATTGATTTTGAGACGAAACCATGCTTGGAAACGCGCATGCCATATAGTATTCGATACTTCCGAACGGTTATGGACGGTTAAGGAGCGTGCAAGTATGGCCACAGCCAATCTGAGTGTGGAATCCAAAAACTTCACCCTGCCGGTGGTCGAAGCCACGGCAGGCGCGGACGGCATCGTGGTATCCACGCTGCGTAATGATGGCTGGGTCACACTTGACCCCGGATTTCTGACGACCGCACAATGCGAATCGAAAATCACCTACATCGACGGCAAGAACTCGATTCTGCGCTACCGCGGATACCCGATCGAGCAGCTGTGCGAGCAATCTGATTTCCTTGAGGTCGCATGGCTGTTGCGCCACGGCGAACTGCCGAATCAGGAGCAGTACGACCGTTTCATCTCCGACATCAACCATCGTACGATGGTGGGGGAGGATTTCCGCACTTTCATGGGCTCCTTCCCGCGTACCGCGCATCCGATGAGCGTGATGGCGTCCGCGGTCAACGCGCTCGCCACCTTCTACCCGGATACCACGGATATCAACGATTCCGACCAGCTTGACGAAGCCGCGACCATTATCATGGCGAAGGCGCGAACCATCGTCAGCTACATTTTCCGCCGTCGCCGCGATGAGCCGATGCTGTATCCGGATTATTCGCGCGGTTACGTGGATGATTTTCTGCGCATGTGCTTCGCGGTGCCGTACGAGCCGTTCGATTCCGATCCGCTGTACGTGCACGCACTCGGCCGATTGCTGATCATCCATGCCGATCATGAGCAGAATTGCTCCACGTCCGTGGTACGTATCGCCGGTTCCGCTCACGCCAACCTGTATTCCGCGGTCGCCGCAGGCATCAACGCGCTTTCGGGCCCGCTGCACGGCGGTGCGAATGAGGCGGTGTTGCGCCAGCTCAAAGCCATTCGCGATTCAGGCAAAACCGTCAAGGAATTCGTGGAAGACGCCAAAACCAGTGGTCAGCGCATTTCCGGACTTGGCCACCGCGTGTACAAATCGTATGATCCTCGTGCGGCGATCGCCAAGACGTATCTGCAGAAGATCATGGAACGCGCGGATACGTTGAAACTGCCGGCTGATGAGCGTGCATTGTTCGATGTCGCCACGGAATTGGAGAAGATCGCGTTGAATGACGAGTATTTCGTGTCTCGTCACTTGTATCCGAATGTCGACTTCTACACGGGATTGATCTACCGTGCGATCGGTTTCGATCCGTCGATGTTCACCACATTGTTCGCGTTGGGGCGCATTCCCGGTTGGATTGCGCAATATCGTGAGATGCTTGCCGATCCAAACACCAAGATCGGTCGTCCACGTCAGGTGTACACCGGTTACACCGAACGCGATTACGTGCCGATCGACCGTCGATAGTTGTTTTTTCGCTGCTTCATGGAATCGTGATTTCTTTCGCCAAGCCCTGCGGCTAAAGTATTGCACGGAAACGTGCAAGTAATGCAATCACTATTGTGAAGGAGCGAAGAATGACCGATCAACGCACTGCGTGGGGTTGGGGTCTGGCCAGCGTGGACGCGGCCGGCAATACTTTGGATGTTTGGTATCCGGAATTGAAGCTTGGCGAGGCGCCGAAGGAAGTGGCCCGCCCGAACCATAATTTCGGCAACCTTGCCCATGAGGGAGTGGACGTGCGTGGTGTGCGCCGCATTCCGGTGTTCACCGTGTCGAAGCTTGACGAGCCGATCGAAGATGCCGCCGACGCCTACCTGCGTCTGCACTTGCTGAGCATGCGTCTGGCCAAGCCGAATACACTGAACCTGGATGGCATTTTCGCGGCCCTCAACAATGTGGTGTGGACCAACTATGGTCCTTTCACGGTCGAGGATTTCGCGCTGCGCAAGCTCGATGTGATGGCCGCCGCCAACCAGAGCGCTCCGGGCCTGCCGAAGGTCGACGTGAACGTGTTGTCGATCGACAAGTTCCCGCGCATGGTTGACTATGTGGTGCCGACCGGCGTACGTATCGGCGACGCCGACCGCGTGCGTTTGGGCGCCCACCTTTCCGAAGGCACCACCGTCATGCATGCCGGCTTCGTGAACTTCAACGCCGGCACGCTCGGCGTTTCCATGGTGGAAGGCCGAGTCTCCCAAGGTGTTGTGGTCGGCAATGGTTCCGACATCGGCGGCGGTGCATCCATCATGGGCACCCTGTCCGGCGGCGGCAAGCTCAAGAACTCCATCGGCGAGCATTCGCTGCTCGGCGCGAACGCGGGCATTGGCATCTCCCTCGGCGACAACTGCGTGGTTGAAGCCGGTCTGTATGTGACCGCCGGCACCAAGGTGACCATCTACGACAAGGCCAAGGTTGCAGCGGGAGAACCGCTCGAAACCGTCAAGGGCGCCGATCTTTCCGGCAAAGACAACATTCTGTTCATCCGCAACTCGGTGTCCGGACGTATCGAAGCGCGCTATCGCAAGACCGGTATCGAACTGAACGAAAAACTAGCACAAGAACCAAAAACAAGCCATGAAAATCTCCCTTATCACCGTCGGCAAAGTCAAGGAAAAATATTTGCGCGACGCCATCGCCGAATATTCGAAACGACTCAGCCGATACTGCAAGCTTGACATCGTCGAAGTAGCCGACGAGAAAACACCCGAGCATGCCAGTGAGGGAGTTGAACGGCAAATCAAAGCCAAGGAAGGCGAACGCATCGCCAAACATATACGTGACGATGCGTTCGTCATCGCGCTCGCCATCGAAGGCCAGCAGCTGACCAGCGAGGAACTTGCGCGGAAAATCGACGGTCTCGGGCTGCACGGCACAAGTCATATCCAGCTCATCATCGGCGGCTCTCTCGGGCTCGATCCAACGATTGTGAAACGGGCCGACTACCTGCTGAGCTTCTCCAAAATGACGTTCCCGCATCAGTTAATGCGCGTTATTTTGTTGGAACAGATCTATCGTGCGTACAAAATCAATGCCGGAGAGCCCTACCATAAATGATTCGTTCACGTTCTCGAATGATTCGCGCATGATTTCCGCGCATGAAATACGAGACTGCGTCAAGAATGCCGGAAGTCGATAAGTAGAAGGTGTTGCCTATACTGGTGCCCCATGAGTGACTACAGAAGCGAACGCGAGCAGCGAGAGCGCCGTCGCCGCACTTTGATGCGAGCGGTGTGCATCGTCATTGCCGCGGCGATGCTGCTGAGTCTGGTGATTCCTGCTATCTACGCAGGTCTTTGACGCCCTTGGCCTGGTATGATCCTCCCCGGGTCTGCATTCCCATACATAACGAGACTGGTTCACGGCTCGGCAGGATGGGAGCGAGCATGCGGGCACGTGGAAAAAGTTGAGGATTGTGCGAAAGCCGTATGAGGCTCCATGACAGAATATAAAGAACGCATAAAGAAATGTATGGTGTAAACGATGGCAGAATTTGATTTTTCCCAGGCAATCGGCGAGGCGCGTGCCAAATACGAGTCGATTTCCAAGGCGCTTGACGTCGACCGGCTGACCGCGCAGGCCAAAGATCTTGAAGTTCAGGCGGCCGAACCGGGATTGTGGGACAATCCCGAAAACGCGCAGAAAGTGACCAGCAAACTGTCGGCAGTGCAGTCCCAGCTGAAGCGTCTCGCTTCCGCAAGCCAGCGCATCGACGACGTTGAAACGTTGGTGGAATTGGGTCAGGAGGAAGAAGACGCCGACACGTTGGCGGAAGCGCAGTCCGAAGTCGAAAGCATTCAGAACGATCTGGCCGACATGGAAATCCAGACCCTGCTCGACGGCGAATATGACGAACGTTCCGCAGTGGTGACCATCCGCTCCGGCGCGGGCGGTGTGGATGCCGCCGACTTCGCTCAGATGCTGCTGCGCATGTACCTGCGTTGGGCGGAGCGCAATGGGTATAAGGCCAAGGTCATGGACACCTCCTACGCCGAAGAGGCGGGCATCAAGTCCGCCACCTTCCAGGTGGATGCCCCTTATGCGTATGGTCGCATGAGCGTGGAAGGCGGCACCCACCGTTTGGTGCGTATCTCCCCGTTCGACAACCAAGGCCGTCGCCAAACCAGCTTCGCGGCAGTGGAAGTGGTGCCGCTCGTTGAGGCGACCGATCACATCGACGTGCCCGATTCCGAAATCCGCGTTGACACCTACTGCTCCTCCGGCCCTGGCGGTCAGGGCGTGAACACCACGTATTCCGCGGTGCGTATCACCCACATTCCGACCGGCATCGTGGTGACCATGCAGGACGAGCGCTCGCAGATCCAGAACCGTGCCGCTGCCATGGCCGTGCTGCAGTCCCGACTGTTGGTGCTGCGCCACGAAGAGGAAGCCAAGAAGAAGAAGGAACTCGCCGGCGATATCAAGGCCAGCTGGGGTGACCAGATGCGTTCCTACGTGCTGCATCCGTACCAGATGGTCAAGGATCTGCGCACCGGCTATGAGACTTCGCAGACCCAGGCCGTGTTCGACGGCGATATCGACGCGTTCATTGAGGCCGGCATCCGTTGGCGTCATGAGCAGCGTCGCGCGGCGGCCGAAGAGGCGGACGCCTAAAAACCACGATTACCGTAATCAGAACAGCACATAGTGGAGGGGTACGACGATGGCGCTGATTTCGCTTGAACATGTGAGCAAGGTGTATCCGAAAGGCACCAGGCCTGCCTTGGATGACATCAATCTCGACATCAATCGAGGGGATTTCGTGTTCCTCGTGGGCGCATCAGGTTCCGGCAAAACCACATTGCTGAGCCTGTTGCTGCGTGAAGAGGAGGCCACGGACGGCGAGATCCGCGTCGCAGGCAACGATTTGCGACGCCTGTCCGCACGGCAGGTGCCGCATTATCGTCGTTCCATCGGCTTCATCTTTCAGGATTACAAGCTGTTGAACAACAAAACGGTATGGGAGAATGTGGCGTTCGCACTTGAAGTGATCGGCACAAGCCGTTCCACCATCAAATCGTTGGTGCCGAAAGTTCTGCAGACGGTTGGGCTTACCGGTAAGGAGGACAGCTATCCGCATGAGCTTTCCGGCGGTGAGGCGCAGCGTGTGGCCATCGCGCGAGCGATGTGAACCATCCGCAGATTCTGCTGGCCGACGAGCCTACCGGAAACCTTGATCCGACCACATCGTTGGGCATTATGGAAGTGTTGGACGCCATCAACCGCACCGGCACCACCGTCGTCATGGCCACGCATAATGAGGAAATCGTCAACTCCATGCGCAAGCGTGTGGTCGAACTGCATACCGGCAAAATCGTGCGTGACGAGCAGCAGGGATCCTACGATTCCGCACTGTACTTCCCGGATGCCGAAGTCGAATCCAAATCGCATCAGGCGTTGAACGGCGGCGACGTCGACGCGAAATATCGTGCGCCAGGCGCGCTTGAAATGTCTGATTTTTCCGATGAGACGGTGGACGTGGAAGGTGCGACGCGAGCCGAAACCGCAGCAAACGCGGTTGATGCCGTAGCTGCGGCCATCCACAGCGGCAATGGTGATGCGGGCATCGCGCGTCTCGCCAATTCCGTGCATTCCGGTCGCACCGGTCGTTATGGCGAGGCGTTCGCTCCGGTGGAGACTACGCTGACCTGGGGCAAGGGACTGAAACTTGAGGATCTTGCCGAACAGGAGCATGCCGATTCGGCTGCACGTTCGCAGACCGAAGCCAATGCCGACGCGACTGGCTCTTCGCCTGATACAGGTATGGAATCAAGCAAAGCGGCTGAAAACGAGCAATCCGCGGAGTCAACGGTTCCCGCTCCTCCGGCACTGCCGATGCCTCCCGCTCCGCCCGCGCCTCCGGCTCCTCCGGCAGCGCCCGCCGCGACTGCCGGTGGCGAGGCGAAATCCGTCGAACAATCCGATGAACAGCATGAAACGTCCGAAAGCAAGGAGAACGACTGATGCGTTTGCGTTTCATTCTTTCCGAAACCTGGAGCAGCCTCAAGCGCAACGTGCCCATGTTGCTTTCAGTGATGCTCGTTACCTTCATCTCGTTTCTGTTTATCGGCGCATCGGTGCTCACTCAGGCGCAGATCACCAAAGCCAAAGGCGATTGGTATTCCAAGGTTGAAGTGGTGGTGTGGATGTGTCCCGATGGCACCAGCCAATCCGTGAACTGCACCGCGGGAACCGCGGCAACGCAGACTCAGATCAATGACTTGCAGAAAACCATTCGCAACGAGCTTGCCGATGATGTATCGCAAATCGCTTTTGTAAGCAAGGAAGATTTCTACAACGACACTTTCCTCAAACAATATCCGAACGGTGAATATCAGGGGCGTACGCTCACTGCCGACGATATGCAGGATTCATTGTGGCTGAAACTGAAGAATCCTGAGAAATATCAAGTCGTTTCCGAAGTGCTTTCTGGCAAGGAGGGCGTCGATACCGTCAGTGATCAACGGCAGATTTTTGAGCCGGTGTTCGCAGTGCTGAATCGTGCGACCATTGCAACCGCCGCATTGGCCGCGGTGATGGTGGTCGTCGCCATTATGCTGACCGGTACCACAATTCGCATGTCTGCTGCGTCACGTCGAACCGAAACGGAGATCATGCGTTTGGTGGGTGCTTCGAATTGGACCATTCGGCTGCCATTCATTCTTGAAGGGGCGATCGCATCAATGGTCGGCTCCTTGCTTTCCTGCGTCACTTTATCGGCATTGGTGAAGGTATTTATCACTGATTGGCTTGCAGCCTCCGTGAAATGGATTCCATATGTGAATCAGATGACGGTATTGTGGATTTCGCCGATTTTGGTTGCAGGAGCGGTGCTGTTGTCGGTGATTGCATCCACAGTGTCGTTGCATAGGTATTTGAAAGCCTGAGAACATTCCGTTTTGTACGGATTGGATACGTTTATCTGTGTCGCGTTTTAAGCATGGGATGCTATGGTATGGAACCAATGATGGGAGGCAAGTGACCGAATGACAAGCAAGAAAGCTCTAAAACCGGCCGTCGCGGTGTTTGCAACGGGGGCTTTGTGCGCCACGATGGCGATTGCCCCGTTCTCGTCTGCGGTTCCGCAGGCGCAAGCCAATACATACAGCAATCTGGTGAATGCCCAGAATAAGAAGGCTGCCAGCTCTCAGCGTGAAGCCCAGTTGCGTTCACAGCTTTCCGGTGTGAAGTCTGATTTGGCCGACAAGATCGTCGAGCTGGATGAATTGACAAATACGAAAATTCCTGCAGCTCAAGCTGCAGTCGATGAGGCAAATGCTACTGCCGCTTCGGCACAGAGTGAAGCTGATGCTGCGGCTTCCCGTTTGGAGGCCGCGAAGAAAGATAAGGAAAACCTCGAAGCGCAGATCGAACAGACCGGCAAGGATTATGATGACGCGCATGCGGCCGTGGCACAGATGGCTCGTGAAGACCTGCATGGTTCCGATGCATCCACTGTGATGAGCGTGGTGACAGGTTCCACGAGCACTCAGGAATTCATTAATTCCATGCAGTCTCGTGATGCGTTGAGCCGTACCGAAGCCAATGCGGCAAGTGATGCGGCGAATACGTTGAATACGTCAATGAATCGTAGCGAGCGTCTTTCTGCAATCGAGAAGCAGATCGCCAATCTGAAAACCGCAGCTGACGAAAAAGCCGCTTCCGCACAGCAGGCTGCTGCTTCCGCACAGACCCAGCGCGACTCGCTTGACCAGTTGCGTGCAGAAGGCGAAACCCGCCGTGCCGAATTGGAAAGCCAACAGTCGCAGCTGAACGGCAGCGTGGCCAAACAGGCGGCGCAAACGGTTATGTTGCAGTCACAGGTCGATTCCTTCAACCGCCAGTATGCAGCCGAGCAGGCCGCAGCAGCTAATCAAAACAATGGTGGCAATCAAGGGCAGACCCGGCCAGGCAACAACAATACCAATAGTGGCGGCAACAATGTGACGCCTGCTCCCACGCCTACGCCTACTCCTACGCCTGCTCCCGCGCCGAGTACCAATAACAATTCCGGTCAGGGAACCTCCAATGGCGATTACGGCAATGGCTACGTGGCCGGCCAGTGCACGTGGTGGGCGTACGAACGTCGTAGACAGATGGGTATCGGAACCCCCTCGTACTTGGGTAACGGTGGCCAGTGGTACGCTACCGCACCGTCGTATGGTCTTCGCGTGGATCATAGCCCGCAGGTCGGTGCGGCAATCTCCTTCCTGCCCGGTCAGGCTGGTGCCGATGGCTTCTACGGTCATGTGGGTGTGGTGGAAGCGGTGAATGGCAACACCATCACCATTTCCGAAATGAACGCGGCTGGTGGCCCATATGTGGTGTCGTACCGCACACTGTACAACGCGTCCCAGTTCTGGTATGTGCACTGATTCATCAAGGAGCGTTTGAGCTTTCCTTGAGCGTTGTGTCGCGGGAGCGCGCCGCCTGAATCGTTGGGCGGCGCGCTCCCGTGATATTGTCGATTGTTGCGTTGCAGAACACTTCTTTGAAGAACCGGAAAGGAGGTCCGACATGGCCAAGGAGCAAGGCGTGAAGCCGATTGCGCAAAACAAGAAGGCACGCCACGACTATGCCATTGAAGACAAGTATGAAGCCGGTCTGGTGTTGACCGGCACTGAGGTGAAGTCGCTTCGAGAAGGCCGCGCATCGCTGGCCGAATCGTTCATTACCATCGACCGTCGCGGTGAAATGTGGCTTGAGGGAGCCAATATTCCCGAATATCTCAACGGAACGTGGAACAATCATGCCCCTAAGCGCAAGCGTAAGCTGTTGCTTCACGCGGCGCAGATCGACAAGCTGGCTCGTCAAAGCCAAGCCAAGGGTTTCACCATCATTCCGCTGAGCCTGATTTCAAAGACGGTCGAGTCAAGGCGGAAATCGCATTGGCACGAGGCAAGAAGGAATTCGACAAGCGTCAGGCATTGCGCGAGGAGCAAGACAAGCGTGAGGCCTTGCGTGCCATGCGATATGCCAACAAGCAGGTGCGATAAGTGGTAACCGGAAAATTTCCGGTTTCACATACTGACATAAAGCGGTGGTCGTAATCTTTTTGTAGCTTGCCCTCTCTAGTGTATGGTTCAGATTCGGTCGAATAGATCGAGCGAGACATAGGAGAAGGATATGGAAGCGAAGAAAAGTCTGAAGGCGGTTGCCGCGTG
>ENA-OQNJ01000139-OQNJ01000139.1-human-gut-metagenome-genome-assembly--contig:-NODE-139-length-18315-cov-3.119694_pt1 | contig 18315 bp, 17 predicted proteins | sample MGYA00242630_ERZ504882 | MGnify/ENA primary metagenome ERZ504882 (study PRJEB26092, sample SAMD00036408) | human gut metagenome | host: Homo sapiens | study: EMG produced TPA metagenomics assembly of... | reverse complement strand
GGGATATACAAAAAGCAGGGTTTGAAATGAACGGACATTTCGGTGCGTGAGACATTGGGGGACCCTGAAAAGAGGAAAGAAGTGCCATTCGCAGATGGGGGTCTGCGGAGCAGGCACTTCTTTTACGTATATTGTCTATGAACCGTGAATACATTGACAGTAAGGCAGAAAATAAGGAGGCGCAAAAAGCAAATGAGAGAACGGGATGAGAATGCATATATTCGTTTTTTTGCCCTCTGGTTTGCGGCCGGTATGACCCTCGGTGTACTGCTGCTGCTTGCGGCATCCCACACGGGAATGAAGGAGGGAAATAGCGTCCGCCTATTTCAGGCGGAGGCGTTTTTTGGAAGAAAAATTTCCGCAAAGGCCTGCTTTTCCTATCTTCTAAAGGTACGGTTAGCACCGGCATTTGCGGGACTTCTCTTTGGATTGACGGCAATCGGTGCGTATTTTGCCACTGCTGCCGTTTGGGCATATGGTTTTCTGTGTGGCGTCTTTCTCTCGGCTGCCTATCTGCAGAACGGAATGGCAGGTCTTTTATTCTTTTTTTTGGCTCTTTTTCCGCAGATTTTCCTCTACCTTGCCGCGTTATTTCTGATGGCTGCTGCGTGTAGCCGGATGGCAGAGACGAATCACCTTGCCGGCGGCATACAGTAAAAAGGAATATTTTTGCTTCGGCGTGCGCTACTTCTTTGCACTGATCCTGCTTCTGTGGGGTATTCTGCTTGAGAGTTATGTCAATCCGTGGTTTCTTGCGAAAATCCTGTAAAAACGGTCTGAAAAGGGAATTGCATTTTTGAAAAAACGTGTATATAATTAAAAGCATTGTTACCCTTTATCGGGCAGTGAGAGGGAGAAAAAACGCAAAAAGGAAAAAAGCTATGCAGGAAACGATACAGTCATTTACGGACTATCTACAGACGGAAAAGAAAGCGTCAAAAAATACAGAAGTCTCCTATCAGCGCGATCTTCGAAAGCTGGCAGTTTTTTTGAAGGAGCACGGAATAGAAAAACCCGGAGCAGATGAATGCAACGGTTTTAAATTCTTATTTATTATATCTGGAGCGGGAACACTTCTCCCCGGCAACGATCTCGCGCAGCATTGCGGCGATTCATATGTTTTGCCAATATGCATGTCAGGAGGGAAAAATGGTATCTGACCCGTCGAAAGCACTGCAGCCACCGAGGGTTGAGCGGAAAATGCCGGAGATCCTTTCCATCGCAGAGGTCGATCTGCTGCTTCGCCAGCCCAAAACCGACACGCCAAAGGGGATCCGCGACAAAGCAATGCTGGAAATGCTGTATGCGACCGGTATCCGCGTCAGTGAGCTGATCCATTTGAAGATACAGGATGTCAACCTTATGATGGGCTACATCACCTGCCGCGATGAAAAGGAGCGGATCGTTCCGTTCGGCGGACCGGCGAAAAAGGCGTTGGAGCAGTATCTGGGGAGTGCGCGCGCAGCCCTGATGCATGGACGGGATGATGATGTACTGTTTGTCAACTGTTCCGGAGGTCCGATGAGCCGTCAGGGATTCTGGAAAATCCTGAAATCCTATGCGAAATCCGCAGGCATTACGGTGGATATTACGCCGCATACCCTGCGCCATTCGTTTGCAACCCATCTGCTGCAAAATGGTGCGGATTTAAAGAGCGTCCAAGAGATGATGGGACATGCCGATATTTCGACGACACAGATGTATCTCCATCTTGGTGTCAACAAAATCCGTGATGTTTACCAGAAAGCACACCCGAGAAAGTAGCAGTTTTACCAGAAAAAAGCAAAGAAACAGCGTGTATGACAAATTTTTAACAAAAAGTTTGGCGTGTACGCTGCTTTTTTTAGTTGTCATACATACAAGAAAAGGGATCAGTGGAACTTTTTCTTGTTCACAGAGTACAAAAAACTATGATATACTTAGTTTTACGGTGTGTGTAAGGGTAAACGAAAGATTTTTTAGATATATAGTAGAAAAACGGACTTTCACGCACAGCGGTGTCTGCGTAAGCGGACGTATTCATTTAGAATGATAACAGATAAAGAGGTATCCTATGAAACTGATGGTAGTCGAAGCGAAAAAGTAATTCGGAATGGCTTTTAAAGCATGTGCCCTGGCAGAAACTTGGCGTTTTGGAAGTGCAGGCAGCAGAAAACGGAGAAAAAGCGCTGGAACTGGCGGAAACGTTTCATCCGGACATCGTTCTTTCTGACATCCGGATGCCAGGCATGTCCGGAATAGAGCTTTGCAGAACATTAAGAGAAAAATATCCGGAAATAGAAATTATTTTTTCCACTGGCTATGCAGATAAAGAATATCTGAAAGCAGCGATCGATCTGCATGCGGTTGGATACGTGGAAAAGCCGGTGAATGTGAATCTTCTGGCAGAAAATGTAAAAGAGGCGGTAAAACGCGTCGGAGAGCGCAGAAAAAATGAGCGCGCAAAACTCCGAAATTATCTGCTGGAGCTGGATACCGATGTTTCCATGGAACAGGCAGAGGGTACGTACTTCCGGATTGTCAGAATTCATTTCGACAGGGAAGGCTGTGGAAATGGCTTTCTTCCAATGTTCGAAAAGGAACTGAAAGCGGTCTTTTTACAGCATGATATTTCGATGACAGCAACACTTCTTGATCCGTTTTGCCTGATTCTTCTTCTTGGAAGTGAGGAAGAAAAGCGGTGGAAGAAAATAGAACCCATCCTGCTGTCCGCTTTGAACAAATTCACATCGGACGGCACACTGGGCGGATATTTTGTTTCCAACGGAACAAGAGGAAGCGGAAAAGAAGAAATTCTGCGTTCCTACCACGAAGCAAAAGAGGCAGAGAAAGCGCTTTCCTGGCTTGGATGGGGAAAAAGTGTGTGCTTTGAAGAAGTGCCGCCGGAACTTCCCTGGGAATCGGAGTGGAAACAGGATGGTAAAAAACAGCTGGATGTTTTTTATCATCTGTTAATGGAAAAAGAAGAAAAAAGAAGCCTGTCGTTTTCAGAAAAACTTATACGAAGAGCTGGTGCAGCGTCATATGCATATGAGCAGTACGGTTCGCTATATTTACTGCCAGATGCAGGAAATGCTGGAGAAAGCCGCAGAGTATTTTTATCCCGGAAACATGGAAAAACCGTGGGAACAGAACGGAACCGACTTTTTCTGGCAGGCAGAAACCTTTGCGGAGATGCGCGATGAGATGATCCGGCGGATCGAACAGCTTCTGGAGCGGTCTGAGGATGGAAAAGAGAAAAAGAAAACAGAGAATTCCTTTACCATCAGCAAGGTGACGGAATACATACAGGAACACTATGCAGAGACGGATCTGTCGATTGCCAGAATTGCCGATTCGGTTTATCTGACACCAACATATCTGTCCGCTGTTTTCAAAAAGCAGACCGGGCTCACCATCGGACAGTATCTGCTGGGAATCCGTGTGGAGCGTGCTAAACAGAAAATGAAAGATCCGCAGCTGAAATTCTATCAGATCTCAGAGCAGGTTGGGTATGCGGATGCCAACTATTTTGCAAAAATTTTCAAAAAGATGACAGGCATGACACTAACAGAATATAAGGAGAGTCTGCGGCTGTGATGAGAAATCCAATACAGAAATTATCGATGCAAAAGCGGATGATGCTGTACTTCGCGGTTCCACTGATTCTGGTACAGATTATCCTTTGTTTTCTTTGCTATCCGCAGGTGATTCGCAGATATCGGGAGAAGACAGATTACACGGTAGAACAGTCCATTAATCAGACGATTTCTTTTACCGAAAGTTATCTGCAGAACATGACCTATCTGGCAGACATGGTGGAAAACAGCTGGGTGATTCAGGACACTTTGTCAGCAAAGGATTTTGGCGGAAACCGGCCTTATTTTGACCAGTGGCTTGAATATTATGAACTGAATCGGGAATTTAATTCGTATGAGCTGTCGAACTCGATTTACCGTTTCTGTCTGTATGTGCCGGATGACGTGATATATTCAGGAAATCATTATTTCTTTTTCGAAAACTCCCGTTTAAAAGAACGCAGTGATTATGTTGATTTGCGATATACATTAAATCAGGGAGAAGACTACGTTGCACTGAGTCAGGAACGTTCGGGGATTGATAAACAGGAAACATCACAGATGGTTACATTGTATCACCGGATTGTTTCGAAAGAAGCAAAGGATCAGGAAATTGGTATTTGCAGCATCAGCGTATCCGTGAGCTGTTTTCAGGATATTATGCAAAATGCCAATATCACGTCGAAAGGTCTGGTTTATCTGATGAGTGAAAACGGACGTCTGATTGCCAGTTCCAGCAGTACGATCCTGCAGAAAATGCAGAGGAGCGGAGGAATCTTAAGTTACGGGCCGGAAATTTCGATGGAAAAGAAAAAAGAAGGTCAGATGGAATATTATGCAGTCCGCCGGAACGTAAACGGTGCCGCCTGGCAGATGATTTCCATGATTCCAAAGAGCGAATATGAGGATCAGTACCGGATTCTCTGGCTTTCGGCGATTCTGATGATGGGCGGCATGATTGTTGTCATTGTGATGATATCTTATGTTCTTTCCGGCTATTATGTCGGAAGGCTGAAAAAGCTGAAAAGCGAAATGGCCGGTCTGCAAAATGGAAATTTAAATGCGAATCTGCCGCTCGAAACAGAAGGGGATGAAATCGAAGAAATTTACCATAACTTCAATGGCATGGTACAGGAAGTGCAGCGTCTGATGCAGGAACATTACAAGCTCGGTAAAGAAGTCAAAATGGCGGAAGTGCGGGCCCTGCAGGCACAGATCAATCCCCATTTTCTCTACAATACGCTGGATCTGATTAACTGGATTTCCATGGATTATGGGGCAGAGGAGATTGGCACGCTGACCTGGAACCTGGCGCGCTTTTACCGTTTGAGCCTGAATCACGGAAAGAGCCTGATTACGATCGGGGAAGAAGTGGAACATGTACAGGTTTATGTGAACATTGAGAATTACCATTTTGACAATCAGATTTCACTGAATGTTGATGTCCCGGAGGAATTAAAAGGCTTCGCCTGCCTCAACATCATTTTACAGCCCTTTGTGGAAAATGCGATTGTCCATGGCATTGCGGAATACAGCGAAATCGAAAGCTGCAGCATCGCAATCCGGGCACGGAAAGAGGAAGAGGATATTATCTTTACCATACAGGATGACGGCCCGGGCGTAAATGTGGAACAAATGCAAAAAGAAACGGAACAGGATATCAAGAAAGCCCGGCACGGGTACGGCGTGCGGAATATCAATTTCCGTTTAAAACTCTGCTTCGGAGAAAAATACGGCGTAACATATAAAGAAAGTGAAAAAGGAACGTGCGTAGAAGTAAAAATTCCGGCCATGACTATGGAAGAAGCAGAAGAGAAGATCTGACAGAAAAAAGGAGAGACATTTGTTCTCTCTTTTTTTTGCACAAAAGGAAAGAAAACCGATACAGAAAACCAGAAAAAACTATACAAGTTCACAAAAAGCAGGAGAAAAACAAGAATTTTCCTGTACGAGATCACGGAAAACATAAAATATTACTAGAAATCAAAGTTTTGTTGGGTACAAAATAACCAAATTGTCCGGTATAATAAGTTCATCAGTTAAGAACAAGCCCCAAGACAAAGCGATGTGTGGAGGGTCTTGGGAGCGCTTAAAGTTATCGCCGGCAAAAAACAGTTAAGTGCAGGAACTATGAAAAAGAAAGGAAGTCAACAAATGGGAAAGCATGTTAAGAGTTTTGTAACAGAAGTAAAGAAAAACAGAGCCCTTTTTGTTATGGCGATGCCTGCATTTCTGCTGGTATTGATTATGCAGTATCTTCCAATGTCCGGATTGGTACTGGCATTTAAGAACTATCGATATGACCTTGGTGTATTCGGAAGTGAGTGGAATGGATTTGCAAACTTCGAGTACCTCTTCTCATCCGGAACCGGATGGTTAATCACGAAAAATACCGTTGTGTATAACCTGTTAAACCTGGTTACCTCACAGCTTCTTGCCGTTTTGATCGCGATTTTTATTTCAGAGATCAACAAAAAAGTGTTCAAAAAAGTAACACAGTCCATTATCTTCTTACCGTACTTTATTTCCTGGGTTATCGTTGGTGTATTCGTTTACAACATCTTCAACTACGAAACCGGTATCCTGAACAGCGTTCTTACTTTCTTCGGAGCTGAAAAAGTAAACATGTACGATGCTTCCAAAGCAGGCATCTGGCCATGGATCATCTGCCTGTTCAACTCATGGAAATGGTGTGGATATAACTCCGTTATCTACATTGCAGCAATTACCGGTGTAGATGCCGAGATTCACGAGGCAGCTTCGATCGACGGAGCAAACATTTTTGAGAGAATCCGTTACATCACCATCCCGTGCATCCTTCCAACCATCATTACCATGCTTCTTCTGCAGGTAGGACGTATCCTTCGTGGTGACTTCGAGATGTTCTATCAGATCGTTGGAAACAACGGACAGCTCTTCAACAAGACAGACGTTATCGATACTTATGTATTCCGTTCCCTGCTTCAGAACTCTAACCTTGGTATGACAGCAGCAGCGTCCTTCTACCAGTCCGCCATCTGCTTTGCAACCATCATGATCGTCAATGCAGTTGTAAAACATGTAGAAGAAGATCTGGCACTGTTCTAAGACAGAGAAAAGGAGGAATTCGTTATGCAAGCTGTTGCAAAATCACAGAAAATCAAGAAAAGTACTTCGACAAAAGTATTTTACGTAATCTGCTATGTATTCGTAGCACTGATGGCTCTTGTATGTCTCCTGCCGTTTGTTATGGTAGTTTCCGGATCATTTTCATCTGAGCAGGCGATTCGGTTCCAGGGCTATGGCATTCTCCCAAGAGACTTTACCACCGCTGCTTACTCACTGATTTTTAAGAGCCCGATGACCGTTGTCCGTGCTTATGGCGTATCTATTTTCATCACCTTAGTCGGAACAGCAATCGGCCTTCTGCTTACCACAATGACCGCTTATGTTATCAGCCGTAAAGATTTCAAGTACAGAAACGCTCTGTCTTTCTTCTTCTACTTTACAACCCTGTTCAACGGCGGTATGGTTTGCTCTTACATTTTCTACATTCAGTACCTGCACTTAAAAGACAGCTATCTGGCCCTGATTTTACCAGGTGTATTCAATGTCTTCTATCTGCTGATTATGAGAACTTTCGTATCTGCAATCCCGACTGCACTGATCGAATCTGCAAAGATCGACGGCGCCGGTGAGTTTAAAACATTCTTCAGTATCATCCTGCCGCTTCTGAAATCCGGAATGGCAACCATCGGTCTGTTCCTTGCCCTTGGCTACTGGAACGACTGGTACAACGCAATGCTGTACATGAACTCAGAAACAAAATACCCGCTGCAGTACATGCTGTACGCCCTGATGCAGAAAACACAGGCGATGTCCCAGATGGCAAGCTCCGCAAACATTCCGTTGCAGGATATGCCGTCCAACTCCCTGAAACTGGCGATGGCAGTCGTAGCAACCGGTCCGATCATTCTGGTATATCCATTTGTACAGAAATATTTTGTTAAAGGTGTTACAATCGGTTCTGTCAAAGGTTGATGGACTGATTTTATAAAGGCAACACAAAAAAGGAGGAAAAAGAAATATGCAGAACAAAAATTTAAGAAAAGCACTTGCTGTTTCCATGGCAATCGCCATGACAGGCGGACTGCTTGCAGGCTGCGGTAACAGCAGCTCCAGCGGATCTTCTAACAGCGGAACCACAAACAGCGGTTCTACCGCATCCGCAGATGGAGAACTCGATACATCTGAGTTTGTAGAACTTTCGATGTATGTCATCAGTGACCGTCCATCCGGACAGGATGAGATCGATGAGAACCTGAACAAACTGTTAAAAGAGAAACTGAACTGCTCCTTAAAGATCAACTGGATCGGCTGGGCAGAGTATGCAAACAAATATCCGCTGCTGTTCTCTTCAGGAGAGAAATTCGATATGGCATACAGCGCAACATGGCTGAACTTTGCATCTCTGGCACAGAAAGGTGCATTCAAGAGCCTGGATGAGCTCTGGCCAACCTACGCTCCGAAGAACTTTGCAGCACAGTCTGAGGAAGCAAAACAGCAGGCTACTGTAAACGGAAGCTACTACTGCGTACCATCTCTTCTGTCTACCTACAATGCATACGGTCCAATGTGGCGTGGCGACCTGGTAGAGGGAACCGACTGGGACGGAAAGATGGAAACTTTTGAAGATATTGAAGAGTACTGCGATCTTGTTAAAGAGACTCATCCGGAGATGGAGTGTATCGATCTTTACTCTACCGCACCGGAAATCTTCTTCATGTACATGGAAAATCAGGGACTGGCTACCTTCAATGGTATCCGTTATCTGTGGTATGATCCGACAGCAGAGAATCCAACCGTTATGACTTCCTATGAGCTGGAGAAAACTCCTGAGTTCCTGGAAATGATGGCAAGATGGAATGAGAAAGGCTTCTATTCCAAATCTGCTCTGTCTGATACCGACAGCACCAAATTCCAGAACGGCAAAGCTGCTCTGAAGATCCACAACATTGATACTTACGTAGGACAGGCAATTCTTCATCCGGAAAATGATATCCATTACGCCAATATGGTAAAACGATGTTGCTCATCTTCCATATACTCAGGACTGCATGGTTATCTCCAACACATCCAAACATCCGGAAAGAGCAATGGCTCTGTGGGATCTGATCACCAACGATCAGGAAGTATATGATGCATTCTATTATGGTATCGAGGGAACTTCCTATGAGCTGAACGATCAGGGACAGTTCAAGATCCTGGATACTGACAAATATGGCACCAACGCAATGTGGTCTGCAAGAAGTGACGCTCTGAACCGTCAGCAGCAGGGAACTCCGGATGATTATCAGACAAATGTAGATGATTTCGAGTCCAAAATTGTTTCCGGACAGGGAAATGAGAAATTTGCAGGTTTCGTACTGGATACTTCTTCCTTTGAGACCCAGCTTGCTGCATGCAACAACGTACAGCAGCAGTACTGGTGGCCACTGGAGCTCGGATATACCGAAGCTGAGTCTGGTTTAGCCGATTATCAGTCCCAGATGGAAGCAGCTGGTATCGAGACTATGAAAGAGGCAGCTCAGAAACAGCTTGACGATTATATTGCAAGCCTGAAATAAGACTTCCATAAAATAAAAATAGCAAAAGACCCGGCGGGAGAAATCCTGTCGGGTCTTTTGTGGTGCCATACATCCGAAAGAAACTGCCGGCGGCAGCTCTGCCGGTGACGGCGAAAGCAAAAGGACAGATAAAATTCTATAAAATGTTGCAAAAATAAAGGGAAACGATTTGAAAACTATACAAAATAACGGAAAAACGTAGGATATTACTAGAAAACGTAGTTTTGTAGCCTACCAATGCAATATGGAATTTTATATAATGACGTTACCAGAAAATTTCGGACAAACAATAGTAAAAGGAAACAGCGATCCGAAAGGAAAGGAAACAAAACATGATAAAAGAACCAATGGTCATTGAAATAGCAAAAAATACGTATGCAATTAACGAGTTTGGCCTGTCTGCGTGCTATTTCCTGATTGGAGAGGAACGGGCGCTTCTGATTGACACCGCGTGCGGACTTTCTGATTTAAAAAGTATTGCAGCAAGTCTGACAGATAAACCATATGATGTTGTCCTGACACATGGGCATCACGATCATATTGGAGGGATTGGTGCATTTTCGGATGTCTATCTTCAGGAAGACGATTTTGAAATGGTGCGGAATGTAGATGTGGAGGTGCGGCGTAATTTTGCAGAAGAGCTTGGAAGAGCAGGCGGCTACGAAGCGTTTTCCTATGATCCGAAAAAAATTCAGCCGTTTGAAAGATTACCAAAGTTTCATGCTTTGCACGAGGGTGACTGCTTTGAACTTGGAAACCGTCGTGTGGAATGTATTGCGGTTGCCGGCCATACACCGGGCGGCATCTGTTTTCTGGACGAAATTACAAAGATTCTGTTTTCGGGAGACGCCTGCAACCAGAACCTTCTTGTGCTCGGATGCAGTGTGAGAAAGACACTGGAGGGCTTATATCATCTGAAAACGTATGAAAACCGTTATGAACGCTCCTACAGCGGTCATATTGGCTTTGGCGGGGAACCGTGCTTTTTCAGTCAGCCGGAGACGATTCTGGATGACTGTATCAGAACAGCGGAACAGATCCTGTCCGGTGAAGTGACGGGAAGAGAAGCGCCGCGCAAAGGCATGCTTTACGCGGAGTATGGAACCGCAAGACTTAGTTATTACCCGGATTGCCTGGAAAAGGCGCCGGAGCAATAAAATCTATCTGCAAAAGCAGAGAAAAGGAGAGGTAATTGTATAGGCAAAAGTAACATTACATGCAACCATCTTTGGGGAAGATGGCATCAAAACAAGAAGACTATGAGACAGCACTGATTCCGGACGCGAAAAATCAGGAAATGCAGGTCATTAACCTGTACCCGGACAAAACGTATCAGAAAATTGAAGGATTTGGAGCAGCACTGACGGAATCTGCAGGCTATGCGCTGTCCCGCATGAGCAAAGAAAATCAGAAGAAAGTAGTAGACGCTTACTATGGAAAAGACGGCATTGGCTATACGATCGGCCGTATTCACATGGACAGCTGCGATTTCTCCGTCGGCAACTACTGCGCAGTTGAAAATCCGGACGATCCGGAATTCAAAGACTTCAATCTGGAACGGGATGCAAAATACGTACAGCCGCTTGTAAAAGCAGTATCCAAAACACTTGGAAAACCAGTTTCGCTTCTGCTTTCTCCGTGGAGCCCGCCGGCCTTCATGAAAGAGACAGGCGTAAGAAACGGCGGCGGACACCTGAAAAAAGAGTGCTACCAGGATTACGCAAATTATATTGCAAAGTACATCACCGAGTACGAAAAACTTGGCATGCCGATTTCCTGGATGACCGTACAGAACGAGCCGCTGGCCGTTCAGACCTGGGATTCCTGCGAGTATACAGCGGCAGAGGAAAAAGAATTCCTTCGTGACTATCTGTATCCAACCTTAAAAGAAAAAGGCCTGGAGTATGTAAAACTGTATATCTGGGATCATAACAAAGAGAGAACGTACGAGAGAACGCGAGATATCGTAGATGAGACGACAAAAGACATGATTGCCGGTGTTGCATATCACTGGTATTCCGGCGATCATTTTGACACCCTTTCCATGGTAAAAGAAGATTACCCGGATCTGATGCTGATGCACAGCGAGGGCTGTGTGGAACTGGCACGCTATGGCGCGGCAGCCGGAAACTCCCTGCGCCATGCCAAACAGTACGCACACGATATCATTGGGGATCTGAACCACGGTATGAACTACTGGATCGACTGGAACCTTGTGCTGGATGAAATCGGCGGACCGAACCACGTAGACAATTTCTGCGGTGCACCGATCATCTGCGACGGAACAACGGATACCATTGAGGTGAAACCAATGTTCCACGCGATTGCACATTTCTCAAAATACATCAAACCAGGTGCTGTCCGCATTGCAAGCTCCGTTTATTCACCGGATCTGGAAATCACTGCGGCAAAGAACCCGGATGGAACGATTGTCCTTGTTGTGATGAATACGTCAGAAGAGGATAAACTGGTCAATCTCCGTATGAACGGAACCACGACCCGTCTGACCTTCTGGGGCAACAGCATTGCGACCGTATTGATTTAACGAAATTAAAGAAGTGGGTTGCAAATATCCTTAAAAAATATCAGAGATAAGCAAAAACCTCCGCTGCAGACCGGTAAAAATCTGCAGCGGAGGTTTTTCTATCATGCGGTGCAAGTTAGCACTCCTCAGCGATATCATAAATCAGGCGCTCTGTCTGATCCCATCCAAGGCATGGATCGGTGATGGATTTTCCATAGACATGGGTTCCACATCCGATTTTCTGGTTGCCTGACTCGAGATAGCTCTCGATCATGACACCTTTTACGAGACCTTCGATGTCTTTATTGCATCGTCTGGTGTGCAGAACGTCTTTGACGATACGGATCTGCTGCTCGTATTTCTTTCCTGAGTTGGAATGGTTGGCATCGATGATGGTAGCCGGGTTTACGAGATGTGTTTCGTTGTATTTCTCCAGCAGAAGCTGGATATCTTCGTAGTGATAGTTCGGTACGGAATTTCCGTGTTTGTTGGTCGCACCGCGGAGAATGGTGTGTGCCAGCGGGTTTCCGCTTGTCTTTACTTCCCAGGTACGGTAAATAAAGGAGTGGGAGCCCTGTGCGGCGATGACGGAGTTAATCATAACGGAAAGGTCACCGCTGGTCGGGTTTTTCATGCCGGCCGGAATGTCGATGCCGGAAACGGTCAGGCGGTGCTCCTGATTTTCTACGGAACGTGCGCCGACAGCAACGTAGGAGAGAATATCGGACAGATAGCTCCAGTTGGATGGATACAGCATCTCGTCTGCAGAAGTCAGATCGGTCTCCTCGACCACGCGCATATGCATTTTACGCATGGCAATCAGTCCGTGCAGCAGGTCCGGTTTTCCTTCCGGATCCGGCTGATGAACGATGCCTTTATAGCCTTCGCCGGTGGTACGCGGTTTGTTGGTGTACACACGCGGGATGATAATCAGCTTGTCGGATACTTTGTCAGCTACTTTTGCCAGACGGTGGTTGTATTCCAGAACGGCGTCTTCGTTATCTGCGGAGCAAGGTCCTACGATAACAAGAAATTTATCGGAATCCCCGGTAAAAACTTTTGCGATTTCTGCGTCGCGCTGTTTTTTGATTTCGGTTGCGCGGGCACTTAAAGGGTACTGCTCCCGGATCTCTGTTGGGGTGGGAAGTTTTCTTACAAATTCAAGGCTCATTTTGTTTCTCCTTTATCTTAGATGCACTTCTTTTTCGTTTGCGGACAGAAAAGGCATGTTACTGCTTTGCATACGAAAGAAGCTGCCGGCAGCAGGTTCTGCAGGTGCGCTCCGTCGCAAACTATCTATAAATTATAATACATAACGCGAAGATTGTCGATGTTTTTTCGGCGAAAATTCTGTTTCTCTTAAAAAAGATAGAAAAAAGGTATCAATGAACAGCAAATCCGTTTGCAGATTCCCGATGCAGGAACAAAAGTGCCATTGTCATAATGGTAAGTTCACTTGCAAGAATACCATAGAGATAGCCACGGATGCCGAAAACCGGGACGAGAAAAAGAATTGCAAGAATACGAATTACATCTCCGGCAAGGTTCTGGAAAAAAACGAGAGAAGTTTTTCCAAGGCCGTTTAAAATGCTTCCAAGTGTCGTTTCCAGATAGAGAAAAGGACTTAAAAATGAAAGGATACGCAGAAAAACGCCGACTTCTTCGTTTTGAAAAAGGAAACGTCCAAGCCACGGACCGAAAAAGAAAAAGGCAAAAACAGCGGAAGTGCCAAGCAGCACACAGAAAGAAATTGTATAACGGATCGTGTCTGATATTTGCTCCGGCGTACCGTCGGCCTGCTGTTTTGCTACGCCGGGCAGAAGCATGACGGACACCGCGTGGGTGATGGCAGATGGAAAAAAGATCATAGGAAGTGCCATACCGGTGAGAATGCCATACTGCGAGAGCGCTGCTTTCCGGGAAAGACCGAAGGTGACCAGACAGCCGGGGAGCAGAGCACTTTCAATGCTAGTGGAGGACATTCAGAAGAATACGGTTCAGCGTAAGCGGAAGATTCAAAACGGCAAGCTCTCGGAAGGTATCGTACCAGAGGGTCTTTTCTTTGAAAAAAACAGAAATCGGGCGGTGTTTCTGAGGGGACCTGCTGTGCGAGACGGACAGGCAGGCCATCAGAAAGAGACACGAAAAGAGTTCGCCGGCGGCAGTACCGAATGCAGCGACAGCGGCAGAGGGGAGGCTTGTGGAAAGACAGAAAAGCCAGGCAAGGTAGGAAGCGCCCATGCGCACGAACTGTTCCAAAAGCTGGCAAAAAGAAGGCAGTGCCGTCTGATTCTGGCCAAGATACCATAGCCGAGAGACAGTTGTGGATCCCGGAGGGGAGAATGCCGAGTGATAAAATCCGGAGGAGCAGAATCGTCCGCGGACTCAAAAAGAAGCCGTGTTCCTATAAAAATCCGCGCTGAAAAAGAGAAAAGATGGAGGCGGAGAAGGAAAGTATCACTACAATGCCGCATCCGGCCGCCAGACAGATCTTTGCCCGTCTGGAATCCTTTTTGGCAAGGTACGATGCGACAAAGCGCGAGAGCACCGTCTGCATGCCGCCTGCGCCAAGGGAGAGCATCAGTGCGTAGAGTGGTGTGGCGAGCTGGTAGATACCAAAGGCTTCCGCACCGATCCGGCGCGACAGGAATATTCTATAGAGAAATCCAAGAATTCTGCAGATGATCCCGGACGCGGTCAGGATCAGTGTGCCAAGAAGAAGCGTGTTCTTTCTTGTGATTTTCAGCATGGGATAGACTCCTTTCACGGCATTGCGCAGATAGTCTAAAATATGCGAAAAAAACTCCTTGACAGAACCCCGTGATAGGTGCTATTCTGAGTGAGAAATAAATCCGATTAAAACTGTCGGAATTGGAAAACGACAGCACAGGAAAAAGGAGAACCAGGAATGAAATTATCGACCAAGGGAAGATATGGCCTGCGTGCCATGATCGATCTGGCGAGTCACGAAGAAGAGGGTGCAGTGTCCATTGCCAGCATTTCAGAACGCCAGAATATCTCAGAGAGCTATCTGGAGCAGCTGGTGCGTCCGCTTCGAAAAGCCGGATTCATTGAGAGTGTGCGGGGAGCAGGCGGTGGATATGTACTTGCAAAACCGGCAGATTCCATTTCGGTAGGAGATGTTCTCCGTGTGCTGGAGGGCGGACTCGAGGCAGTCACGTGCTCGGTCAATGAAGGCCTGGGCGGCTGCGATGCGGCCGATTTCTGCGTCACGCGTTTTGTGTGGCAGAGGATCAATGAGGGAATTACGAACGCTGTGGATTCCATCAGCCTCGGAGAGCTGGTTCAGCAGAGCCGGCAATTAGAGAAAAACAGAAACAGCGATAGAAATGACAAGGAGTGAACAACAATGATTTATCTGGACAATGCGGCAACAACAAAAACAGCCCCGGAAGTTGTCGAGGCTATGCTTCCTTATTTCAGCGAATACTACGGAAATCCATCCAGTATTTATGCAATTGCAGGAAAAAGCAAAGAAGCCATCACCAAAGGAAGAGAGCAGATCGCAAACGTGCTCGGCGCAAAACCGGAGGAAATTTATTTCACAGCCGGCGGCAGCGAGTCCGATAACTGGGCGTTAAAAGCTACCTTTGAAGCATATAAAAATAAAGGAAACCACATCATCACCACAAAAATCGAGCATCATGCGATTCTTCATACCTGTGAGTATCTGGAAAAAGAGCGCGGTGCGAAAATCACCTATATCGGCGTCGATGAGAACGGCGTTGTCAATCTGGATGAACTCGAAGCAGCCATCACACCTGAGACCATTCTGATTTCCGTTATGGCGGCAAACAACGAAATCGGAACGATTCAGCCGATCAAGGAAATCGGAAGAATTGCAAAAGAACACAATATTTTATTCCACACAGATGCCGTACAGGCATTTGGCCAGATCCCGATCAATGTGGATGAGTGCAATATTGATATGCTCAGTTCCAGCGGTCATAAGATTAACGGACCGAAAGGAATCGGCTTCCTTTACATCCGAAAGGGTGTGAAAATCCGCTCCTTCGTACACGGCGGTGCGCAGGAAAGAAAACGCCGTGCCGGAACAGAAAATGTACCGGGCATCGTAGGATATGGAGTTGCGGCAGAGCGTGCGGCAAGAACTATGGCGGAGCGTACCGCAAAAGAAATCGAAGTACGTGATTATCTGATCAACCGTATTTTAACCGAGATTCCGAACTGCCGTCTGAACGGCGATCCGGTAAAACGTCTGCCGAACAACTGCAACATCAGCTTTGAATTCATCGAGGGAGAGTCCCTTCTGATCATGCTGGATATGAAAGGTATCTGCGCATCCAGCGGTTCTGCATGTACTTCCGGATCCCTGGATCCGTCCCATGTACTGCTGGCCATCGGACTGCCGCACGAGAAAGCACACGGTTCCTTACGTCTGACTTTAAGTGAGGAGATCACAAAAGAGGACGTTGATTTTGTTGTAGAGCAGATTAAAGCGATCGTAGACCGTCTGCGCAGCATGTCCCCGCTGTATGAGGATTACATCAAAAAACCAGCAGGGTAAATAAGTTTAAAAAAACTAAGACAGTCCATCCAGAAAGCCGGTACAGAAAAACTTCAGGTAAAAGCTGTGCCGGAGGAGGACTGCTTTGAAATAGTTCAGGAGGAAGAATAACAATGTACAGTGAAAAACGTAATGGATCATTTCCAGCATCCGAGAAATGTAGGAGAAATTGAGAACGCAAGCGGTGTAGGTACCGTTGGAAATGCAAAATGCGGCGATATCATGAGAATGTATCTTGACATCGACGATAACGGCATCATTCAGGACTGCAAATTCAAAACCTTCGGCTGCGGCGCCGCAGTTGCAACCAGCAGTATGGCAACCGAGCTGGTAAAAGGAAAAACCATCCAGGAAGCTCTGGAAGTAACCAACAAAGCTGTTATGGAAGCACTCGACGGACTTCCGCCGGTCAAAGTTCACTGTTCTCTGCTTGCAGAAGAAGCAATTCACGCTGCACTCTGGGATTACGCAGAGAAACACCACATCAAGATCGAAGGTCTTGCAAAACCGAAGTCTGATATCAGCGAGGGCGAGGAAGAGGAAGAATACTAAGTATGGGAAAAAAGAAGGTAGTCGTTGGAATGTCCGGCGGCGTAGATTCCTCGGTGGCAGCGTATCTCCTGAAAAAAGCAGGATACGATGTCATCGGGGTGACCATGCAGATCTGGCAGGATGAGGCCGAGACAGTCCAGGAGGAAAACGGGGGCTGTTGCGGCCTCTCTGCTGTTGATGATGCAAGGCGCGTGGCACAGGTGCTGGACATTCCGTATTATGTCATGAACTTCAAAAAAGAGTTCCGTGAGAACGTCATGGACTATTTCACGAACGAATATCTCTGCGGCAGAACACCGAACCCGTGTATCGCCTGCAACCGCTATGTGAAATGGGAAGCGTTGCTTCAGCGCAGTCTTTCCATTGGAGCGGACTACATTGCGACCGGACATTATGCAAGAATCGAACAGCTTGCCAATGGACGGTATGCGATTGCAAATTCGGTAACAGCGGCAAAAGACCAGACGTATGCACTGTATAATCTGACCCAGGAGCAGCTTTCGCATACGCTGATGCCGGTCGGAGACTACACAAAAGATCAGATTCGTGAGATTGCAGCAAAAATCGGTCTTCCGGTAGCAAAAAAGAAGGATTCCCAGGAAATCTGCTTCGTGCCGGATCAGGATTACGCTTCCTTTATCCAGAACGAGACAGGAATCGTGGCACCGAAAGGCAATTTCGTGAATACAAAGGGTGAAATCCTCGGTACCCATGAGGGGATTACCCATTACACCGTAGGACAGCGCCGCGGACTCGGCCTTCCGATGGGACACCGCGTGTTCGTACTGGAAATCCGTCCGGAGACGAACGAGGTTGTGGTCGGCGAAAATGAAGAGGTTTTCGCAAAAGTAGTAAAAGCAAACAAAGTAAACTATATGGCAATTCCGCCGCTGGAACTTGGAGAAGAGCTCTCCTGCACCGCAAAAATCCGGTACGGGCACAAAGGCTCCCCGTGCGTGATCAAACGGACCGGGGAAGATGAGATTACCTGTACCTTCCCGGACGGCGTGCGTGCTCCGACACCGGGACAGGCTGTTGTCTTCTACGTGGACGGCTGTGTCGGCGGAGGCGGAACGATTACGGAGGCCGAAAGATGAAAATAGCGGACTGTCATATGCACAGTTTCTTTTCAAGTGACAGCGAAGCACCAACAGAAGAGATGGTAAAACGGGCAGTCGAGCTGGGACTTCCGGCAATCTGCCTGACGGATCACTACGATATGGATTACAGTACCGGCGAGTTCCAGCTCGATACACCGGCATATGCGGCAAAAATCCGGGAACTGCAGGAAAAATACCACGACAGAATCGATATCCGATTCGGCGTGGAACTGGGACTGCAGCTCCACTTAAAAGAACGGATGGAAGAGTATGTAAATGCGTGGCCGTTCGACTATGTGATCGGATCCATGCATGTCATTGACGGAAAAGACCCCTATTATGAGGATGCTTTCCCGGACTGGACGGCAGAAGAGCTGTACCGGGCGTATTTTCGGGCTACAGCAGAAAATATCCGGTTCTTCCACAA
>ENA-OQNJ01000138-OQNJ01000138.1-human-gut-metagenome-genome-assembly--contig:-NODE-138-length-18327-cov-3.101429_pt1 | contig 18327 bp, 12 predicted proteins | sample MGYA00242630_ERZ504882 | MGnify/ENA primary metagenome ERZ504882 (study PRJEB26092, sample SAMD00036408) | human gut metagenome | host: Homo sapiens | study: EMG produced TPA metagenomics assembly of... | reverse complement strand
ACATTTTATCTTTGAATTCCTGACCGTTTAAACTTATACGTTTCGGGTACAGGCATTCCTTCATTAATAAGGTTTCAACAATGAGATGGACCTCACCAAATTGCCCAGCACCGCCTGATTGTTTCTTATGACGATAATCGGCACGGGCTGCTTTAGTGATTGTTTCACGATAAGGGATCTTAGGCTCCTCAAACTTAATCTGCAATTTTTCGTTATTTTCCAAACGCCACTTCAAGGTACGGAGATGAAACTCACCTTGTCCATGCACAATAGTCTGTTTCAATTCCTTAGATTGCTCCACTTCCCAAGTAGGATCTTCCTCACGCATACGGTTCAATATAACCATCATCTTCTCTACATCAGCCTCATTTACAGGCTTGATGGCACGCGAGTATTTAGCATTAGGATATTTAATGAAGTTAAACCGGTTTTCACAGTCTTTGCCGTTCAAGGTATTTCCAGTCTTTACATCTTTCAATTTCACAGTACAACCAATATCTCCGGCTACCAGTTCCTGCACCGGAATACGATTAGCTCCCGCACAAACAAAAAGCTGTGCCATACGCTCTTTAGAGCCACGATCAGCATTAGTCAAATCGTCACCTTCGTGTACTTTTCCGCTCATCACTTTAAAATACTGCACACCACCGATATGGGGTTCAACGGCAGTCTTGAAGAAATAAAGAGAAGTAGGGCCATTCGCATCGGGAGGCACAGGAACACCACGGGTATTATGAACCACAGGCATATCCGATACGAATGGAACAACATTACCTAAGAATTCCATCAGACGACGGACACCCATATCCTTACCTGCACATACACAGAAAACAGGGAACATACCACGTGCCGCCAATCCCTTACGGATACCTTCACGCATTTCATCTTCAGTCAATGATTCCGATTCAAAGAACTTTTCCATCAGTGTCTCATCATTTTCAGCAGCAGCCTCTACCAAAGCTTTATGCATTTCCAATGCCTTTTCTTTCTCAGAATCAGGAATCTCTTCAATTGTAGGAGCGCCCCCTTCAGGTCCCCATGAATATTTCTTCATCAACAGCACGTCAATGAGTTCATGAAAATTAGGTCCCGTTTCAAGAGGATACTGCACGGGAACTACCTTGGAGCCATAAATGCTACGCAACTGTTCGAGCACATTGTCATAGTCACATTTCTCATTATCAAGCTGATTGACCAAAAAGATAACCGGCTTGCCCAGCTTTTCAGTATAACGGAAGTGGTTCTGAGTACCTACTTCGGGACCGTATTGTCCATTCAGCAGCAAAATAGCAGTATCGGTTACATTTAGCGCGGTTATGGCAGCCCCTACGAAGTCATCACTACCCGGACAGTCAATTATATTTAGTTTTTTTCCATTCCACTCTACATGATAAACGGTAGAGAACACTGAATAACCATATTCTTGCTCTACCGGAAAATAATCACTAACCGTGTTTTTGGCAGTAATTCTGCCACGACGTTTTATAATACCACTCTCAAAGAGCAAAGACTCTGTGAGGGTGGTTTTACCTGAGCCATCATTGCCAAGAAGTGCAATGTTTTTAATTTCGTTAGTCTGATATACTTTCATGATATCTAAGGTTTAATTATTAACAAACGGATATGTGTTTCATATCTCCTAAAAATGTGGAGCGCAAATTAGAAAATAAAGAGAAAAAAGCAACTCAAAGGATAGTGTTACTAAACTATGTTTTACGGCAGATATAAAAAGGCCATAGGCTTATGTCTTCACATTCTTGGTGTTAGTAGGCTTTAATTTGTCTGATAAGCCCTTTTTTTATAGCTTTGCTGAAAATTTTAAATTTATGGCAGGTATTTATCTTCATGTCCCTTTTTGCAAACGACGTTGCATTTATTGCGATTTTTTCTCTACGACTCAAAGCGAAAGAAAAACAGCCTATATACATGCAGTATGCAGTGAATTGGAAATGCGAAAAGAATACCTTGGCGGTGAAACGATTGAAACCATTTATTGGGGAGGAGGCACTCCTTCTCAGCTTGATAAAGAAGACTTTGAGACTATCTTCTACTATCTACATAAGAACTATTCCATCAGCAGTCATCCCGAAATAACCCTTGAAGCCAATCCTGACGATCTGACCCCGGACTATATCGCTATGTTACGTACCCTACCCTTCAATCGGCTGAGTATGGGCATTCAAACTTTTAACGAATCCATTTTGAAAGTACTGCAACGCCGTCACACCGCCCGGCAAGCCATCGAAGCTTTCCAGAACTGCCGTGCCGCCGGGTTTCAGAATATCAGCATTGACCTGATGTATGGCCTGCCCGGAGAAACCTTGTCAACCTGGCAACAAGATTTGGATCAAGCCCTTTTATTACACCCCGAACATCTATCGGCCTATCACCTGATATACGAAGAAGATACCGTATTGTGGAAGCTGCGTGAACAGCATAAAGTGGAAGAGGCGGACGAAGACTTAAGCGTTTCCTTATTCAGCACACTGATAGACCGGCTGACCTCCGAAGGGTACGATCATTATGAGATTTCCAATTTCTCGCTGCCGGGCCTTTACTCACGCCACAATTCCAGTTACTGGACAGAGAAAAAGTATTTGGGCTGCGGCCCTTCCGCCCACTCATACAATGGCGTTTCCCGCCAATGGAATGTCGCCTCACTGGATACCTATATAAAAGGAATCTCCGCAGGGACACCCGTTTTCGAAATAGAAGAATTGGATTTATATACCCGGTATAACGACTTTGTCATTACCCGCATCCGCACGGAATGGGGTATGCCATTGTCAAAGCTACGTGATGAATTTGGAGAAAAGTTGTACGACTACTGTCTCCGCATGGCTGCTCCGCATTTAAAGCAAGGTACATTAGAACTTGTCAATGATATATTGAAACTCACCCGCAAAGGCATCTTTATTTCTGACGGGATCATGAGCGACATGCTTTGGACAGACTGAAAAGAATCATCATTCAGGCTCACCTGCAAAATCAGAGAGGAAGTGTGCATAAAGGATTGGTACACTCACGGAATATAACCTCAACAGGCAGTGTACTAAATAATTCATATCAACTCATTTAGTACACTATCATTCCTGCCCCCAACATTTGAATTATTGACCCCCCAATGAAATTTGGAAAGGAGAAGCCGGCAAGCCGGCCATATTTCTCAAATTCGCATGAACCGGATTATCATCCCAACCATAACGTACCGTCACTGGATGAGGGATATCTTTATGCCATACCGCCACCTGATTCCCATTAACGACAACTGCTTCCGCCCATTGAAAATGTCCATCGGCACCGGCTATCGCAAATCCCTTCAATTCATCTACCACCCGTAATTTATCAGTTCCCGCTTCAAAAGAAAGAATAGCCTTTCCTTCATGATTGACAGTCATGCCCGTACACATGGGCCCGTTGTGCACACTCTTTTTATCACCATACACCCCTCTTTTTGCCAACAGGGAGATACGTCTTGCCAGTTCTTTTTATTCAATGGATGAATATCGTTCCACTCGCCCAAATCAATCGCTACCGCTAAAGCTGCATTCGGGACTTTCAACGCTACTTGCCGTTGCGCTTCACGCAAAGCCGCCCAATTACTTTCTACCGGCTCCGGATGTGTCTGCATGAAATTGGCCAACTGTACAATGAAGAAAGGCAATTCTTTATCAGCCAGTTTCTCACGCCAGTCAATAATCATGGCAGCCAGCAATTCCTCATATTCATTAGGACGGCCCGTATTCGTTTCTCCCTGATACCACAACGCACCGGTAAAGGTCAGATTACGCAGAGGAGAAATCATGGAATTATACATGCCGGTAGGAACATTCTGAAAAGAGACACTGTTGGTGCGTGCAGGCATCTCACAGCCTAATTGATATTTCCAGCGGCTGGACAAACGGACTGTATCTATCCCCCATGCCAGACAATAAGGTTTATCGGGCACAAAACTGGCGGCCCCTCCGTAATTAATCAGCCGGACAGTCACCTGATTCTCACCGGGTTTCAATATAGAAGCCGGCACCCGATAAATACGCGGCGGATACTGATAGAAAGTGTTACCTACAAAAATCCCGTTCACAAACACCGAATCGGCATCCACCATGCACCCCAAACGAAGAACAGCCTCTTTTCCGGCTTGTTCCGCTGATACATTCACTTTCTGACGGAACCAATGAGAGCCACTCACCGGATATCCATTCTTTCTTCCCCATTCCTTGGAAAACATATCTACAGTCTGCCAGTCCGTATCATCCAGTTCCGGACGATTCCAGCATATCCCGTCATGAAGTCCCCGGTCTCCTTTGTACAAAGCGGTATCCCAAAAACGGTTCATCATCTGTCCCGAACGGTTGCACAACTCACGATACTCATCCGAATCAAACAAATCACGCTCGTGCAACTGACGCGGAAACTTCTGCAAGGCCTCCTCACTCATCCAAGCCTCGACGGAACTTCCCCCCCAACTGGAATTAACAATGCCCACAGGTACTTGCGTCTCCCTATACATCTCCTTGGCAAAGAAATAAGCCAAAGCAGAGAAAGAAGGAGCAGTTTCTTTAGTCAGCGGCATCCAGTCCGCTCCCGGCAAATCGTCTTTAGGTCCATGCAAATCATTGCCTAAAGGAATCTTCACATACCGTATCATCGGATTCTCATCCCTTGCTATTTCCTCGGCAAATTTATCAGTCACCCGTCCGGCGGTCAATTCCATGTTAGACTGTCCGGAGCAAAGCCAGACATCACCCACTAGAATATCTTTCAACCGGATATCATTCACGGTCATTTCAAAAGGGCCGCCTGCCTTCATGGGAGGCAGCTCCACCAGCCACTTACCATCTTCCCCGGCTACCGTACTGAATTTCTTCTTTTTAAAAACAACGGTCACATTCTCTCCTTTATCGGCATTTCCCCATATTTTAACGGGCCGCTCACGTTGCAATACCATACCGTCCGATAGGATGGCAGGCAATTTCACCTTTGCTTCGGTCCATGCGGAAAATGCACAAAGAACCGACATTACTAAAGCTAACTTATATTTCATGTTTCTTATAAAGTTAAAAACCGTAATTTATTTATTGAACCCACTCTCGGGACATTCATAGTTCGAGATTTCCAACCGGAAGCGTTTCATATCCTCCAACTCGTGTACAGGACGTTCTATGCCAGCCGGGATAGGCATCCCTGAGAAAAGTCTGGAAAATAAAAGCAGACAAGCATCTTTCCACCACACGGCGTCACGCATCTGGATTTTCAATTTCGACTGCACTTCCCTGAACCGGCGTACATCTACAAAAAGGTTCCAACACTGTCCCATACTTCTTGAAAACCACGTACCTGCCGCACACCTCTATCGTATGCATGGCACAACTCCCCCAAACGCGTACGTCCGCCTTTCTATCTGATGCTGCCAAGGCACATGATGGAACCAAAGACAAATAAATACTCGGGCGAAGTTGCCTTGTCATTGTAAATCTGACGAAGTGAATCGGGATACTGAGAAACGGCATCACTCCCTTTGCTGCTACGGTCGAAACCGATTCCCTCCTTATCTGCCTTATGATAATAAGAAGGTAGCCAGTCCGGACGAGCACCGGGCACACTACACCACGGTTCAGGTCCATAATGGTGCCCCCATGCAAACTGATGATGCAGCCCCAACGGCATCATATAATTCACCACCGCCTCCCGGCTCTGCAACATCATCTCTTTGACCGGACGGACAAATGCCGGCTGGGAAGTAAACGTCTGCCGCAACCACTCATCCGCAATCCGGTCTGAAGTCAGCGACGGATTCCATGCCAACCGCCCGAAAGCATACCAATTGGCTTGTGCAAAATGGTGTCCACACCAATTCACATCCGTACCGATGTTTGCCACACCCGCCACAGCTTTCAACCTATCCGGACGTACTTCACCGAAAAACTCCTCCCATAAAGGAGCCAAATAGGCCAGATGATTGGAAAAGCCTAAATACTCCTGAGTGATTTGAAACTCCACCATCATGGAAGTCTGCTTCATAGCCGTGAACAAAGGACTATAAGGTTCACGAGGCTGGAAATCTATCGGTCCGTTCTTTATCTGTACATTACATTGTCATGAAACTGACCCGTCTAAAAGGCATAAACTCCAAATAGGCCTGCTTGGCACGGTCACTGTCCGGTAGGACTATAGACAAACGCCCTCCACATCACGATTCCTCCGTAGGGTTTCAACGCATCCGCCAGCATATTCGCTCCCTCGGCATGAGTACGCCCGAAATCACATGGTACCCGGCTGCCCCTCCGAATTGGCCTTTACCAAAAAACCGCCAAAATCAGGTATCAACGTATAGATTTCTTTCACTTTCCGCCTCCACCACCGGATGACCTCCTTGTCCAACGGATCTGCCGTATCCAACTTGCCCAACTGGATAGGAGATGCAAAATTAACCGATAAATAGACCTTTATACCATAAGGCCGGAAGACATCAGCCAATGCCTTGACTTTCTCCAGACTGCCGGTTGCCAGCACTTGGGGCGAGGCATTGACATTATTCAGCACCGTTCCATTAATACCCACAGAAGCATTGGCACGGGCATATGCCTCGTAACGTGGTGACAAAGTTCCGGGAAGTTCTTCCCAATTCCACAAAGAACAACCAGCATAACCACGCTCCACCGTACCATCCGGATTATCCCAATGGTTCAAGATGCGAAGATCATACACAGATTGTTCAGTAACCGACAGAGGTACTGTGACCTGCCCCGCCGCCTGCATACGCAACAGACTATAAACACCATAAAGCAATCCTGCCTCGGTGGATGAAAGAATACGGACCTGATGTTCCGAAGAAGTGATAGCAAACCCATCCCCCTGCCCTGTCCTCTTTTTCTCCAAAAGTACAGGCTCTCCCTTCCAGGCGTTTTTCAACTCAGCAATGGCAACGGCTATGGTGGGTGACACTTTTCCTTTATATATAACTTCCACCTCCGCACCTTCCACCGGGCGCATCACCGGCAACCACAAGCGGCTACCGTCTTCTTCTGCCGGACGGACATTGTCCGGTCGTGTACCGGCCTGCAACATTCCTGCCGCCAACCACCCGCACATTATTCCTATCCAAACCGTCAATCTTATATTTTTCATTGTCCATTCAGTTTATTTCTCCGGCAAGGAGATTCGTCCATAAACAGATAACTATCCTCATAACCGCCATAATCCACCACAATCTTTTCAAATACGATGGCAGGCTCCACCGGTTTCAGAACCAATGTATAGGTTCCGTCCGCACGGTCGGGCAGGCTCAACTTCACCCGGGTCTTCACCACCCGACGGGCCACTGTGGGATACAGTACGCGATATACATTATCCGGATACTCGTTCAACTCCGCATTGAAACAGACAGTCTGCTCCTCCCCTCCTTCAAAACCTACCGTGTAGCGATGACCTTCCCGTCTGAGGAAGGGCAGGGTGGATTTCACAACGACATACACATTTACCGTATCTACTTTTTGCGGTATTTTCATTTTATAAGAGAGCGAAGCTCCCTCAGCAGACTGTGTATAAGGCATCAAAGCCACTCCGCTCAGCGTACGTCCCATGTGCGGTATGACTGTCCAGGCAGTTTCCGGTGCCGCGGATGATGCAAAATAATGCTCCGCCTCCATGGAAACCACCCCTTTGTCACCGGCAAACAAATACCCTCCTACAGCCTGTTCCGGTTGCTCTATCCAGTAAACTTCCGGCAAACGGTCGGCAGGGAAATCATCGTTCCACGAAGTATAGCCTATATGTTTCTGCGTCATCATTCCGTTCCACTTGCCTCCCGACATTTCTTCGTTGTATTCCCTGCACAATTCCGCATCGCGCCTAAACGCCTTCTCCACCTTGTCGGCCCACTCATTCGCCTGCGGATTGTTCTCCTGGTACAATTTGTGATTCATGGCTTGTGCATAGTACATTTCATACAGATTGGCCATCGCCTGCACAGGAAAAAGAATCAGTTGGCGATAAGCATCCCTGTAAGCGGCCTCCAGTTTCAAATACTGCCGCAAGGCTTCCGCCTCCAGCTTCACATATTCATCGGCCACCTGCCTCCATTCCCCCGAAGCCAAGTGATAAGTATCCTTATCCAGCATCTCGGGAGTCACGCGTCCATTGTACTTGCAATACAGGTTCAGGATACGCATGGCCTCATCCGCCTGTTCCTCACCGAACTGCTGCGCACAGAACGCTCGTGTATGCTCCAACAGATTCCCTGCCGCATAGCGTTCCGGATTCCAAGCCATATTCATAAAAAGAGTGATAGGATACTCCATCGGCTTCAAATCACCCACATTCAATATCCAAAGCTTATCCACCCCATAGCTGTAAGTCAACTGAAGCTGTTCCCACATATTTTGTACAGGAGTTACATTCAACCATTTGGAATTACGGGGAGCCCCCACATAATCTACATGATAATACATCCCCCATCCGCCGGAATGCTTCCGCTCCTTTGCATCCGGCAACCGGCGCACATCCCCCCAGTTGTCATCACTCAGCAACATAATCACATCATCGGGCACACGGAGTCCCATGTCATAATAGCGTTGCACTTCTTTATAAATAGCCCATACCTGCGGACGTTTCTCCGGTGCTTTTCCCGTCACTTCCTTGATAATGCGACGCTGATTCCGGAATATCTTCTCCATCAGGCGCATGTTTTCCTCATCACGCGGCACATATTTGTCATCTTCTCCTTCCTTTCCACCCATCGGAGTATCACCGTCACCTCTCATACCAATGGTAATCAAATCTTCCGTATCGGCCGCACGCTCCATACCTTCACGGAAAAAACGGTCAATCACTTGCTGGTTGGAAGCATAGTCCCATGCCCCATATTCGCTGCGCTTCCTCACCCATTCCTGATGATTGCGTGCCATAGGCTCATGGTGTGAGGTTCCCATTATAATCCCCATCTCATGGGCGGTCTTGCTGTTCTCCGGATCATCCGCATAAAAACCTCCAACCCCACATGGCAGGCCACATAAAGTTACCGCGCAGACGCAAAATCAGTTCGAACACACGGGCATAAAAACGATGATCACCATAATTCGTGCCATAAGTGTGTTTCACCCACCCGGTCAGGCAAGGAGCCTCGTCATTCAAAAAAATACCCCGATACTTTACCGCCGGTTCTCCCGCCGTATAACTTCCACGCATCATCGAAAGATTCTGCCGGGGCATCACCGGCACATCCGCCCAGTCGTACCACGGCGAAACACCAATCTGTTCCGAAAGCTCATAAATCCCATAAATCGTTCCGCGTTTGTCACTTCCAGCAATGACAAGCGCTTCATTCACTCCGTTCAAGGGAGCAGACACCACAGTCATCAGGTATTTCTCATTCTTGCCCTCCAGCAATGAAGCATCTATCTTTTTCGCCTTTACCAATTCCCGGATATAACGGCTTTTCAACGTACCTACCATAATCATGCGCTTTACACCGGGAGTATAGCATAACCCGGCAGCCCGGCCACTCACCCGTTTAAAGTCATTCTGAAGATTCCTTACCGCTATCATCACACCGGCATCCTCCTGCTCGTCCACCAATATTTCATTGGCCACTCCGTTTTCCATCAGAGTAAAACGGTCGGGAGCCAGCCGGTCAAAAGTAATCCCTTTATGATCTATAGCTCCTACATTCAGGCACAAGGTGGAGAACAAGAATATCCCCACGCATTTTTTTAGTTTCATTCTATTCACTTTTTAGTTACCGTATTCAAAATAATCTATATCCACATATCCTCCCAAATCTTTAGTAGCATAATTAAAAATAGCAAACTTGCTTCCCATAAAGAATTTGGTATAATCAAAAACCATTTTACAAGGCTCCCCTATTCGTTTCCACGTTTTCTTGTCATAACTGTAGTAAAAAGTGGCTTCATCTTTTTTATCGGCAAAGTCGCCCTCCATACGAAGATAGACCACCTCTTTTTCACAATCTATGCGTTCCTTCTCCAGTACTTCCACAGCAGTCACCCTTTTTTCCCGGTCCGAAAGACTGACAGACTGATGTGACATCACCCACTGCTTTTTCCCGTTCTCCATGACCACAGCCAGCACTCCGGACAACCCATTAAAAGCACTGAAGCCCGCAACATCCCCTTCTTTCATCTTCGAGACATCCATAGCTACCACACCGCTGCATTTCGGCCCGCTCATACGCTGGGTCAAGGTATTGGGAGCCAGAAACAGATTATCCACCACCCTTCCGGTCCTCAACCGCAGGAAACCCGGACGCTCTGTCAGCGACCAGCAATTGTCCAACGGATTATGGTTCCACTGCCAGTTCAAGCTCAACCGGTCGGTGTCGAAATCATCACTTCCCATGATACTTCCTTTACACTTCTCTCCGGAAGCAGGCATCTCCATACACTCGGGCACACGTCCGTCCGCATCTCCCAGTATCGGCCAACCGTCTTCCCAGCGACAGGGCATCAATGTGGGCACACGTCCTATGCCGCCCCTATCTTGAAAAATAAAGCCATACCAGTTTCCGTCAGGAGTATCGACTATACAGCCTTGTCCCACGCCACCATATCCTTGAAATTCGGTTTCTAAAATCACCTTTTTCTCATACGGACCAGTTATCTGGTCGGCACGATAGCACACCTCACGACGCAACCGTCCGGGAATGCTCCAGTCCATGGAAATCATCATCACGTAATATCTGCCGTTATGCTTGAATGCCTGACTTCCTTCCAGAAGTCCCTGCTCGTCGGCATCCCGCTCGAATATCTTTTGGTCTATACCTCCCGGCTCCACATCGCTCAGGTCGCTCTTGAGCTGACGAAGTTGTCCGGTGCCATAAAACAGATAGACTTTGCCGTCATCATCAAAAAACAAAGAAAGCATCATGATGATGAGGCGGACGGGAGACTAATGTCCATTCGCCCGCCGGATCTTCGGCGGTATAGATATAACCACGATGAGGTTCATCATTGGGTGAGAACCATACATAGAACCGTCCGTCATGATAGCGGATGCTGGAGGCCCATTGTCCGCGACCATATACCGTGCCTTCCTTCAAATCATAACGGGGCAAGTCAGTAAGTCGTTGAAACACATAACTGATCGTTTCCCAATGCACCAAGTCCTTTGAACGCATCACCGGACAACCCGGCATCAGGTGCATGGTGGTGCTTACCAGATAGTAATAGTTTCCCACCCTTATCATGGAAGGGTCAGGTACATCCGCCTCAATCACCGGATTATGGAAGATTTCCCGTTGTTGTGCAAACGCCCCCGATAAACCAATGAAGCAGGTAATAATAATAATGATCTTCTTCATTTCTTTTTCTACTTTCTATTTTTGAACAAATGAGGCACAAACCGGTACAAGCAACGACGCCATGTCAACCACTCGTGTGCCGTGCCCTGCGATTCGTAATAGTCCACATGAATACCTATTTTGCGCAAAGACTCTGCCAGTTTTCGGGTACCGAACTGTTCTTCCGTTCCGCATCCCAAAAACAAGTAATGTACCTGCTTGTTAAACTTGACCGGCATCAGCAAACACACCGTCAAAGCAAGTCTTCACATCCAGTCCGAAGATAGCACCGCTGAATGCGCCAATATACGAAAACTTGTCCAGATGAGGCAATGTGGTAGTGAGAGTCTGATGACCACCCCATGACAATCCTGCCATTGCACGATGTTCACGATCAGTATAAGTCCGGAACGTCCTGTCAATCATCGGTATCAAGTCCTCCAGCATCACCCTGTAAAAAGAGGCACCATACAAAGTTCTCTCCTCATTCACATCCTTCCCTTTGCGAGGAATGAAAGGAGCTTTCACATCCCCACTGTCCATCACAACAAGCATCGGCACACATTGCCCGGAGGCTATCAGGTTATCCATAATATGTTGCATACATCCCTGTGCCGACCAGCCCGTCTCATCCTCGCCCATGCCATGTTGCAGGTAAAGTACCGGATAACGGTTTTTTCACCTTGGTTTCATATTCAGCCGGAGTATAGACCATGCAACGGCGGAATTCCTTTTTGGCTTCCGAATAATAAGTACACGAGCGCACCTGCCCATGAGGTACTCCCTGCTGAGGACGATAGTAATCACCTTCCACTCCCTCGGGAACCTCTATCCCACTCGCCATACGGCAACAACCAAAGAAAGTGTAACTGGACGGATCGGCCACCTGCACCCCGTCCGCTATCAAAAAATAATAATGGAATCCTACGACCAACGGATCGGTCTTTACTGTCCAGAAGCCATCCGCGTCCTTCTGCATGTCATACTTCTTACCGCAACAGTCTACCTGAAGCCTTCCGGCTTGCGGAGCATAGAAACGGAAGTGGGCGCAATGCTCCTCGTCCAGCCGCGGATACTCGTAACCCGGAATATTGGTAGATGCGGCCTGCGTCCTGTCTTTCACCTCTTGCTCTGTCATTTCCTGCCGGCTGAATTTCCACCAGTCAAAATGAAACAGTTCACATCCTTTCCTGCCTTTGAACACAAAATAGACATCATGCACACCCGTCACAGGAACCGTTACATTCGCCTCTATACTTGTCCAACATTCCCATCCTCCGGTATGAGGAACCCTCATTTCAGCTATCAGCGTCCCGCCGATGCTGTCGGTCCTGATTTCTATCCACCCGCCACGAAGGGCACTGGCAACAGACACACAAAGACACTTGGGCGACAAATCTTCAAAATCCACCTCGCGTACCTTTATATAATCCCCGTCATGAATTCCGGATACATACACCCCCGTCTTTGCATTCCATTCCGACTTTACTCCCTCGGAGAAAGCTATCGTTTCCGCCTCCACACGTTGATAAGGAGTCAGTGTGCCTACCGGCGACACCCCTTCTGTCGTCGCATTAATTATCGGGAAAGTACCATCGGGGTTGTAACTGAACTGCTCCACTGCCACGCTACGTCCGAAACCACCCCCGACCGGGTAATTTCCCGGTGTGATAAAACGAAATAAGAATTACCTTTATAATCCGTCACTCCACAGTGATTGGTAAACGAACCGGTATCTTGCAACGGCATAATTTCTCCCATATACTTCCAAGGTCCTGTCGGAGTGTCACTCATCGAGTAAGCGATGTGTTCGGGTACTCCGCCGGCTGCATACGACAGATAATATGTACCGCCACGCTTGTGCAACCACGGACCTTCCGTATAGATGTCCTTGTATTTCTTTCCTTTCTCCCGTTTGTCCGGCCCCGGAGAACCAAAACTCTCTATAGTCTGCTCCACCTTGGACACCTCACCATCCAGCGAAACCATATCGGCATTCAGCTTGGCATAGTAAACATTCGGATTTCCCCAATATAGATAAGCCTGCCCGTCATCGTCCACAAAAACCGTGGGATCAATAAAATCCCAGCTACCTTCGTAAAGCGGTCTGCCGATAGCATCCTTAAAAGGGCCGGTAGGCGAATCACCCACCGCCACACCGATAGCCATCGTGTTTGTCAACTTGGAATGCAGACACACATACCAATAGAATTTCCCGTTGCGTTCGATACATTGCGATGCCCAGGCACGATCGTCCGCCCAGTCGAAAGACTCGATGGCAAGCGGAGAACCGTGATCGGTCCAGTTCACCATATCTTTAGTAGAATAGACGCGCCACTCCTGCATCCAGAAAAAAATCGGCATGGTCCTCATCGTGTCCCGTGTAAACATACAAGGTGCCATCGTGCACCATAGGTGCCGGATCAGAAGTATAGCAAGTCTGCACAATCGGATTCTGCGCCTGCAACACTCCGGCAAGCAACAGGGACAAGCCACTCATCATACATTTCCGGATACCGGATAAATCACATTCAAGTTTCATATTCATGGTATTAAATTCACAAGGCTGTTTTTACGTTCCGTTCTTCACTGCTCAACAAGAGCAAAGGTAAGGACATTCGCCTTATATCGGAGTGTAACCATGTTACATAGTCCTTTTTCCATGTTACAAACCTGCCCGATATGGCACAAAGTACCGAAATTACTTCCTTATTTATTAGGCTATATATTCTTTTTTGAATTATTTTGTGCACCTGAATTTACTGGGATATTTATATTATGATGAAACATACGATTCTTATACTATTTCGTTTTTCTGTCTTTGTTGTGCCACGGACAATCGTACAAATTCTTCACAACAGACAGGGAACTTTCCAGCAGTCTGATCAACAAAATATATCAGGACCGGAACGGCATGATATGGATTGCCACCGAAGACGGACTGAACCGCTATGACGGAGCCAAGTTCATCACCTACAAGCATGACCCGGAAAACGAGTACTCCCTCTGCCATAACTACGTACGAGTGCTGTACGAGGACAGCAAAGGACGGTTGTTCGTAGGAACCTATAACGGTATACAGCTATACGATCCGGAAACCGACAGCTTCAGCGCGCGGGCGCAATGGGAAGATGGAAAGACTTTTGACAGCAATATCATGTCCATTCTGGAACGTAGGAACGGAGAAATATGGGTATCGGGAAACAACTTGTGTACCATAACCATCACACAGGGGAAACTGACTGCACACAAACTGGACTTACCTATCCCCACCCAAATGACAGACTACATGATAGAGGACAGACAACACAATCTTTGGGTAACACAGGGTGAGAATGGTATCTACCGCCTCTCTGCGGACAATAAAAGCAAGCACTTTCTGAAACAAGAGAAGGGAATGACCATTGTAGACCTCTATGAAGACAACTACGGAGACATCTACCTAGCAACCATAGGCAAAGGATTGCTGAAATATAACCAACCAGCAGAAGAGTTCATTCCTATCCTTTATAAAGGAAAACAAAACCTGCCTATCAAATCCATCTGCCAGATAAGCCAAAACGAGCTTTGCCTGGGCACGGACGGGAAAGGCACCAAGATTTTCAACATCCCCAAACAGCTCATCACGGATTACCCTTTTGATAATAATTACCTCGACTCCGGTACCTCCAAAGTACACTCCGTCCTGAAAGACAATGCAGGAAACCTATGGATAGCCATTTACCAGAAAGGGGTTATGATGATTCCCGCACAGCCCAACAGTTTCAAGTACATAGGCTACAAATCAATAAACAAGAATATCATCGGCTCCAACTGTATCACCTCACTCTGCCGCGACCACGAAGGCATATTATGGATAGGTACTGACAACGACGGCATATACGGCATCACCACAGAACTGAAGCAAAAAGTCCATTATGCCCCACATGACAGCCCCTCTTCGGTTCCTTCCACCGTTTTCGGCCTGTATGAAGACTCTGAACATAATCTGTGGTTCGGATCCTATACCAACGGACTAGGCAGACTGGATAAGAAAACAGGACAGTGCAGCTATCTGCAGAATCTGACAGACAAGAATGGAAACCGTATCCAACGCGTGTATGATCTGGTTGAAGACCAGGACAAACGACTCTGGATAGCCACCATGGGAGCCGGACTTTTCTATTATGACTTGAAGACAGGACAGTCTGTATATGACCCTAAATTCAATGCTGCCACCAAAAAATATAAATGGATAAGCTGTCTTTTGTATGCCGGTGACAACCACCTTTATGTAGGAACGTATGACGGAATAAGATGTATAGACCTGAGTACCGACGACTTCAAGACTGAAGAAATCCTGTCCAGACACATCATCCACTCCCTTTATGAAGACCCCCAAGGCAACATCTGGATAGGCAATTCCGAAGGACTGGCGGAATGGAATCCCCAAACCCAGCAACTAAAGACCTACACCACTGCCCACGGACTATCCAGTAACGCCGTATATGCTATCAAAGGAGACGGGCAGGACAACTTATGGATAAGCACCAATGCCGGAATGTCACGTTTTAATCTGAATACCCACACGTTCAGCAATTTCTATGCAGACGACGGTCTGCAAGGAAATGAATTCAGCAAAAACGCCTCTTTTGCCGACCACAACGGCATACTCTGGTTTGGAGGTACAAACGGAATTACCTATTTCAATCCTCAAGAGATTACGAATCCCGCAAAAAAACTGGAACGTACGCATCATCGACTTCTATCTGCACGACCAGCCCATAAGAAAAGGAATGTTGTCGGGCGGAAAAGAAATCATAAACACCTCCGTCTTTGAGGCCCGGGATTTCCACTTGTCACATAACGACAACGCTTTCAGCATCGAGTTCTCTACCCGCGAACTAAATAATTCCGAACGTATCACGTATCTATATACCATAAACAACACTCCCTGGGTCAAACTTCCCAAAGGAGTCAACCGGGTGTCATTCAGCGACCTTCCCCCGGCGATTATCATTTCCGGATCAAAGCCGAAGATTATCTGCTGGAATCCGACACCGATGAAATCACCATTCACATCGCACCGGCATGGTGGGCATCGGGCTGGGCCATGCTGATCTATGCCTTATTGGCAGTAGCAGCCGTCTATGGCATCATCCTGCAAATGAGACACCGTTACCGCATAAGGCAGGAAATGATGCAACATATCCATGCCGAACAGATAAACGAAGCCAAGCTACAGTTTTTCATCAACATCTCCCACGAGATACGTACTCCGATGTCACTCATCATCAGTCCTTTGCAAAAACTGATGACAAACGATACAGACCACGAACGGCAAAAGAACTACCGCATCATCTGGCGCAATTCCGAAAGAATCCTGCGGCTGGTAAACCAATTGATGGATATACGCAAGATAGACAAAGGACAGATGTCACTCGTTTTCCGTGAAACCGAAATGACCGGATTCATTAATGATTTGTGTGAAACCTTTACAGAACAAGCGAACAAAAAACAAATTACTTTGCAGTTCCACCACGAGGGCGCCGACCACTTAAAATTGTGGGTGGACCCGGTGAACTTCGACAAAATTATCCTGAACATCCTGTCCAATGCCTTCAAATTCACCCCCGAAGGAGGCAGTGTGGACATACGGCTACGCACCGGTAAGGACTCCACCCTGCCGAAACCATTGCAACAGTATGCCGAAATCACCGTGACCGACAGCGGAATAGGAATCGCCCCCAAAGAAACAGAACACATATTCGAACGCTTTTACCAGATACGGAATAGCCAAAACAACTCAAACATAGGTACCGGTATCGGGCTGCACCTCACCCGCTCACTGGTGGAACTTCATCATGGAGACATCCGTGTAGAAAATAATCCGGACGGACAACCGGGATGCAGCTTTATCATCCGTATGCCTCTGGGATGCGCCCATCTGCGCAAAGAAGAAATGGAAGCCGACAAAGCTCCTCTCTTCCACACTCCGGCTCCGGTCCTCCCTGTTCCTTATGAAACCGAGGAAGAAGAAAACGGAAAAACACGAACCAAAACGAAATACAAAGTACTGGTGGTAGAAGACGATGAAGATATACGCCGCTATATCTGCCGTGAACTGGCAAGCGATTACCATACCCTAGAAAGCTGCAACGGCAAGGAGGCACTGGAAAGCATCTTCAATAAAACCCCGGACTTGGTAATAAGTGATGTCATGATGCCCGAAATGGACGGACTTACCTTATGCCGCAAAATAAAGCAAAATGTGAACCTGAACCACATCCCGGTAATACTGCTCACCGCCAAGACACGGGAGGAAGACAATCTGGAAGGTCTGGAAACAGGAGCCGACGCCTACATGACCAAACCTTTCCATATAGAGATATTGAGGAAAACGGCCGCCAACCTGATCCGCAGTCGTGAACGGCTACGCAATACCTATACCGGACAACAGACCCAAGGGGATAAGATACAACCAATAGAAGTACAGTCCCCCGATGACAAACTGATGGAACGAATCATGCGGGTCATCAACGAAAACCTGAGTAACCCGAACCTCACCGTGGAGATGATTACCACCGAGGTAGGCATTAGCCGCGTGCACTTGCACCGTAAACTGAAAGAACTGACCAACCAGACCACACGGGATTTTATCCGGAACATCCGACTGAAACAAGCGGCAGAGCTGTTGTCGAAGAAACGGTACACCATAGCCGAAGTGGCGGACTTGACCGGATTCACCAATCCCAACAATTTCTCGACCGCTTTCAAGGATCTGTACGGAATGCCTCCCAGCATGTACATGGAACAGCATTTGAAACAGGATAAGAATAAGGAAGAGGCTGTCTCAAAATGAGTTGAGATGGCCTCTTTTGTTTCATCTCCAATTGAAGTCATTTGGATTCTTCTCAAAAAAGGAGTTTATAAACTTACTTTTGAAGGTTTCATCCTTTCAAACTTTTTTTTCGTTGCCATAAGCCCCCTAAGAGGCTACTTTTGCAAGATTATGTGCAATGGCCAGCAGGCCGAACTCAATTTCAACC
>ENA-OQNJ01000134-OQNJ01000134.1-human-gut-metagenome-genome-assembly--contig:-NODE-134-length-18491-cov-2.486876_pt1 | contig 18491 bp, 16 predicted proteins | sample MGYA00242630_ERZ504882 | MGnify/ENA primary metagenome ERZ504882 (study PRJEB26092, sample SAMD00036408) | human gut metagenome | host: Homo sapiens | study: EMG produced TPA metagenomics assembly of... | reverse complement strand
GCCACCTGTTTCTTCTGAAACGATAATGGCCAATGCATCTGTTTCCTGCGATACGCCCATGGCAGCCCGATGTCTTAATCCCAATTCTTTAGGGATATTCAAGTCGTGAGATACCGGGAGAATACAACCGGCTGCTTCTATCCGTTTATGGCGGATAATCATGGCTCCGTCATGTAATGGACTGTTTTTGAAAGAAAATATTTTCTATCAGTCGTTGGTTCACATTGGCGTTGATAATTTCTCCTGTACGGATGATGTCATTCAGAGGTACACTTTTTTCGATGACAATCAGTGCCCCCACCTTCCCCTTTGCTCATGCTCATACAGGCAAGTACAATCGGCATAATATCCGCTTTTTCCGTCTTTTCCTGCTTGTTTCCCGTCAGGAAGCGGAAAAAACGTCCCAACTGTTTATGCGAGCCCAGTGTGACAAGGAACCGGCGTATATCATCCTGAAAAAGAATAATCAGGGCTAGGACACCTACACTGACCAATTTATCGAAGATAGACCCTAGCAGTTTCATTTCCAAAACCTGAGATACAATCAGCCAGATACCTATAAATACCAGGATACCGATGAAGATATTGATAGAACCCGAATCTTTCATCAGACGGTAAGTCTGATAAAGCAGATAGGCTACCAGCAGGATATCGATGAGGTCTTTTATACTAAAATCAATAAACATCTTTCTAGAATTAAAAACTTGAAAATTAAGAATTAAAAGGCAGCGGAGTCTTTCATCTTCTGTACTATCTTCACGGTTTCTACAGCAGCTTTTACATCGTGCACTCTGAGAATATCCGCTCCTTTTAGTAGGGAAATGGTATCCAGCACTGTTGTTCCGTTCAAGGCATCATCAGGGGTTCCGCCTAGCAGCTTGTAAATCATTGATTTACGTGATATGCCGACCAGTAACGGTAGTTCGAACAGGCTGAATTCTTCCAAATGATTCATCAACTGGTAATTATGTTCCACTGTTTTTCCGAAACCGAAACCAGGATCCAGAATAATATCTTTTACTCCTAAGTCGCGTAATTTCTGTACTTTTTCCGAGAAATAGAGAAAGACTTCTTTCAACAGATTGTCATAATGCGGATTCATTTGCATATTTTGCGGCGTGCCTTGCATATGCATAATAATATAAGGTACTCCCAGCCTGGCAATCATGTCGAACATCTGCGGGTCCATTTCTCCGGCGGCAATGTCATTGATGATTGCCACTCCGTACTCCTCTACACACATCCGGGCTACATCCGCACGGAAAGTGTCCACGGACACCACACAACCGGGATGATAGCGATTGATGATTTCCAGTCCGGTACGCAGACGGCGCATCTCTTCCTCGGGGCTGATGTGCTCGGCATTGGGACGTGAGGAATAGGCACCTATATCAATGATGGAAGCTCCTTCTTCTATTATTTGGGAGGTACGGTTGATAATATCTTTTTCCGTTTGCTGCCGGCTGCCGGCATAGAAAGAATCGGGTGTAACATTCAGGATTCCCATTACTTGCGGATGGGAGAGATCCATCAGTTTCCCATTAACATTAATATATTTGACGGTTTTGGTTTCCATTGTTTACGGCTTGTCATTTAGGTCGTACAAAAGTACGCACAATTCTTGAGTTTTTGTTATTTCATGAACTATTTTTCAGTTATCTTTGTTGCAACTTAATTTAAAAGCAAAGCGAAAGATGGATATTTCAGCTTTATATAAGTGTTTTAACGGAATGCGGCAAGGTAACTACCGACAGCCGTAACTGCCCTGAGGGCTCTATGTTCATAGCTCTGAAAGGGGAAACATTCAATGGAAATGCATACGCGCTTCAGGCGCTGGAAAAAGGTTGCCAGTATGCCGTAGTAGATGAAAAAGAATATGCCGCCGATGGGCATCCGCGTATCTTGTTAGTAGACGATTGCTTGAAAGCATTGCAGGAACTGGCTAATTATCACCGGCATAAAATGGGTACCCGAATCATCGGCATCACGGGAACCAATGGGAAGACTACTACCAAGGAATTGATAGCCTCAGTGCTGCAAAAAAGATATGAAGTGCTTTATACACAGGGTAACTTGAATAACCATATCGGTGTTCCTCTGACTTTGCTGAGGCTGACTCCCGAGCATGAACTGGCTGTCATCGAGATGGGAGCGAACCATCCGGGTGAAATCAAGGCACTGACCCGTATTGTAGAACCGGATTACGGTATGATCACTAATGTGGGTAAGGCGCATTTGGAAGGCTTCGGGTCTTTTGAAGGGGTCATCAAGACTAAAGGTGAGTTGTATGAGCATCTGCGTTACAATGGCAAGCATATTATTTTCATAGACAAGGACAATGAGTATCTCACAGCTATCTCTCAGGGTCTTACCCGTATTTGTTATGGTATGGAAGGAGGAGAGGGACTTTATATCAGCGGCAAGCTGGGCGCTTGTGCTCCGTTTCTTTCGTTTGAGTGGGAACACGAGGGACAGAAGTTCGAGGTGAATACCCACCTTATCGGCAGTTATAACATGAAGAATGCATTGGCCGCCATTACGGTGGGCCGGTTCTTCAGTGTACCGTCCCGGCAGATTTGTGAGGCACTGGAGGCGTATGTTCCTCATAATAACCGTTCGCAATTGACGGAAACCACGGATAATAAACTGATAGTTGATGCATACAATGCGAATCCTACCAGTATGATGGCGGCTTTGGAGAATTTCCGGTTGATGAATGTCGCTCATAAAATGGTTATTCTGGGTGATATGAAAGAACTGGGAGAAACCAGTCATGAGGAACATCAGAAGATTGCGGATTATCTGGATGAATGTAAATTTGACCGGGTACTTTTGGCAGGAGAGGAGTTTGGCAAAGTGATTCCGTCCTTTGAACATTTTAAAGATGTGGTTGCATTGAAAGAGTCGTTGGAAAGATATAAGCCGAAAGGATATTATATTCTGATTAAAGGTTCCAACAGTATGAAGTTGAGCCAGCTTCAGGAAATATTATAGTTAACCGGTTGGCAGTTTCATTCACAGTAGGAGGATGAATGTGTCAAAAGTCCAAAGTAACTATTAAATGTGCTGTTTGCACTTGTATAGGTATATTGTCCCACCTGGGTGGAACTGCCATTTCACAAAGGTGGAACTACGCTCTCACCAGGGTGAAATGCCCATTCCACCCAGGTGGGATTTCTATATATGCTGCATGGAAACATGAATGGCAAAGATACCTTTCGGGGAATGATCCTTCTACATAGTCTGCCTCTATGGTAAATGTAATCATAGAATCTTTCTTCTTTATTATTTCTCTGAAGTTTTTCTTTAAAATAGATATATAATCGGTTTTGACCGTTTTCTGACTCCTTCCTGCCGAATTATTATCCCGTGTTATTACAGAAATCAGTTACTTTTGCAATGTTATCAATAGAATTGCTATGAGGAACTTATTTCTACTAATCGCATTATGCTGTGTGGCTTTTTCTGTTCGTGCCCAACGTCTGGTTGAAGTGGGGAAAGGCTTTAGCAGTACTTCGGTAAATACTACTGTATTCCGTAATAACTCCATTGTGACGCATGGAAACACACAATACATTTCTTATTATGACGCTGAAGGATGGCTGATGTTAGGCAAACGCCGTCTGGGCACTGGGGAATGGATTTTGCACCGTACCCAATACAAAGGACATGTAAAAGATGCACATAACATTATCAGTATGATGGTGGACGGCGACGGCTATCTTCATCTTTCTTTTGACCACCACGGACATAAACTGAACTATTGCCGCAGCATTGCCCCCGATACACTTGTTTTGGGAGATAAAGAGCCGATGATAGGCAACGAAGAAGAAGATGTGACCTATCCTGAATTTCATTTGTTGGCTGATGGCGGTTTGCTTTTTGTATATCGCTCGGGCGCTTCCGGAAGAGGAAATATGGTAATGAACCGATATGATGTGAAATCCCGTAAGTGGGAGCGTGTGCAGGATGTCCTTGTAGATGGAGAAAACGAGCGGAATGCCTATTGGCAGTTGTATGTGGACCAATCAGGAACCATTCATCTTTCCTGGGTGTGGCGTGAAACCTGGCATGTGGAAACCAACCATGACTTATGCTACGCCCGTTCTTTTGACGGAGGTAGAACCTGGTATAAGACCAACGGACAGAAGTATGAGCTTCCTATCCGCCTGGGCAATGCCGAATATGCCTGCCGTATTCCTCAGAATGCCGAACTGATAAACCAGACCAGTATGAGTACGGATGCCGGAGGTCATCCGTACATCGCTACCTACTGGCGCAATCCCGATAGTGATGTTCCCCAATACCGCATCGTTTGGCATGATGGCGTGAACTGGCACAACCGACAGGTTTCCGAACGCAAGACCCCTTTCTCACTCAAAGGGGGAGGAACCAAGATGATTCCCATGTCCCGTCCCCGGATGGTGGTGGACAATGGAGAAGTGTACTATCTGTTCCGTGACCAGGAACGTGGAAGCAAAGTTTCCATGTACTATACCAAAGACATACAGTTTGGTGAATGGCACGTGAAAGACCTGACGGATTTTGCCGTAAATGCGTGGGAACCCAGTCATGACACGGAGTTATGGAAAATGAAGAAGCAACTTCATATTTATGTACAGGATACCCGACAGGGAGATGGCGAGAAGCAGGTGGAAACAGAACCGCAAATGGTTTATGTGTTGGAATTGTAAATAATGTGCTGATTTGCCAATGACCATGCGGCATATAGCGCAAGCACATTAACACATTAGTAAATTGGCAAATTGATAAATTATTAATATGATGAACAAATTATTGAAACAAACCCTTGTTTGTGCAGGTACCTTGCTGCTTTCCATGCAGGTTGCCGCCAAACCTTCTTCCGAAGCCAAGGAAGTACGGGGGATTATAGACAAGGTAAACACTTATTGGCAAACGCATAACAAGCCCGAAGTCCGTTCGTTTTGGGACAATGCCGCTTACCACACCGGAAACATGGAGGCATACTTTCTGACCGGTAATGAAAACTACCGTGCATATTCTGAAACCTGGGCTATACACAATGAATGGAAGGGAGCCAAGGAAAAGGATAAGTCTAAATGGAAATACTCTTACGGTGAGAGTGATGAATATGTATTGTTCGGAGATTATCAGGTTTGTTTTCAGACATATATCGACCTTTATACTATTCTTCCGGACAACTATAAGATAGCCCGTGCCCGCGAAGTGATGGAGTATGAGATGAGTACACCCAATCATGATTACTGGTGGTGGAGCGATGGTCTGTATATGGTAATGCCTGTCATGACCAAACTGTATAAGGTGACGGGTAATCATCTCTATTTGGATAAATTGTATGAATATATTGTATATTCGGATAGTATCATGCTCGACCGGGAAACCGGCCTGTATTATCGGGATGCCAAATATGTTTATCCTAAACACAAGACTTCCAGCGGAAAGAAGGACTTTTGGGCACGTGGTGACGGATGGGTGCTTGCCGGACTGGCGAAGGTGTTGAAAGATCTTCCCGCTGATTACGAGCATCGTTCTTTTTTCGTAAACAAGTATGTGAAACTGGCCGAAGCAGTCGCAGCCATCCAGCAACCGGAAGGCTATTGGACCCGTAGCATGATGGATCCCACTCATGCTCCGGGACCGGAAACCAGCGGAACGGCTTTCTTTACTTACGGTTTCCTTTGGGGAATCAATAATGGCTATCTGGATGAGGCTGTGTACAAACCGGTGATAGATAAAGCATGGAACTATTTGACAAAGACTGCTTTGCAGAAGAATGGCAAGATTGGTTACGTACAGCCGATTGGTGAGAAGGCCATTCCGGGACAAGTAGTCGATGCTGATTCTGAAGCTAATTTCGGGGTAGGCGCTTTTCTGTTGGCTGCTTGTGAATATGTCCGTTATCTGGAAGCTCCTGAAAATCAGGATCGCGCCTACTGGTGCAATCTGCTTTATAAGATGGCAGCTCCCGTACTGAGCAATATGGCGGAAGGTAATCTGAAAAAGAATATGCTGGTAGAGGTGAGCCCTAATTGGGATGGACGTAACAAAGGGGTGACTTATATGGAAACCTTCGGACGCCTTATGGCAGGTGTCGCTCCCTGGCTGACACTTCCCGATGATGATACGGAAGAGGGACAGATGCGCAAGCAACTCCGTGAATGGGCATTGAAAAGCTATGCCAATGCGGTGGACCCTGCCAATCCCGATTATCTGTTGTGGAGAGGACACGGACAGGCCTTGGTGGATGCGGCATACGTGGCCGAAAGTTTTCTACGTGCTTACGACCAGCTTTGGATGCCTTTGGATGACACAACCAAGAAACGTTATTTTGAAGAATTTACCCAGTTGCGCCGTGTGGACCCGCCTTACACCAACTGGTTGCTGTTTTCTTCTACCATCGAGAGTTTCCTGGCAAAGGCAGGAGCGGAATGTGACGAATACCGTATCAATTCGGCTATCCGCAAGGTGGAGGAATGGTACACGGGAGATGGCTGGTATGCGGACGGCCCTTCTTTCGCTTTCGACTATTATAGCAGTTATGTCTTCCATCCCATGTATCTGGAAACGTTGCAGGGCATGAAGGATGCAGGGAAATACACTCGTATTCATTATAAAAAATATTATGACCGCGCCTTGAAACGTGCCAGGAAATTCAGCCTTGTACTGGAACGCTTGATTTCTCCTGAGGGTACTTTCCCGGTATTCGGCCGTTCCATTCCTTATCGTTTGGCCACTATGCAACCCTTGGCGCTGATGGCTTGGTATCAGCAGTTGCCCGAAGGGGTGAGCAACGGACAGGCGCGTGCCGCACTGACTTCTGTGATGCACCGGATGTATGACAACACCGAGAACTTCAATGAGGCGGGCTTCCTGACCATCGGTTTTGCAGGCCGTCAGCCCAATGTGGCGGATTGGTACACCAATAACGGCAGTCTTTATATGACATCATTGGCGTTCCTTCCGCTGGGGCTTCCTGCCGCACATCCGTTCTGGACAGATGCCGCACAACCTTGCACACAAGCCAAGGCATGGGGCGGACAGCCTTTCCCGAAAGACCATCACTGGAGTGATGATATACGCACTTGGGATTTATTCTGATTGCTTTTAAATCCGAACGCCGCAGATGATACGAAGTTGTTTTTATACTTATCCGTATCATCTGCGTTGTTCGTGTTTAAAAAATAAAAGCTTTGTGTCATCTGTATCTGAAAATGGCAAAAAGATAGTAGCTTTGCATCCATGAAAACAAAACTTCTCCCTATTCTGAGATATATAGTACTTGCATTGCTTCTTCTGTGCATTGTACTTTGCCGTTTTTTTCCCGTCATGGCCGAAGGGTATGCCTGTCATATCTATCCGTGGCTGTCGGCGGCGTTGTCCGCTATAGCTTCTGTTTTCCCTTTTTCCTTAGAGGAGGTGCTGGTGGTTGTAATCATTTTATGGATGATTATTTATCCTTTTCTTAAACGCCGGAAGAAGAAAAGCTGGAGATTCATTGTGGGCAGGGAAGTGGAGTTGCTGGCATGGGTCTATATCTGGTTTTATCTGGGATGGGGCTTGAATTATTTCCGTTACGATATTTACCGGCGGATGGAGGTGGAGCCTGCCGGTTACGATGAACAGGCATTCCATCGTTTCCTTGTTTCCTATACAGATAGTCTGAATCAGTCCTATACGGCTGAGGTGAAAACGGACCTTGAAAGGATGCGGCAGGAGATAAAGGAGATTTACCGGCAGGTTCCGTCTATGTATGGTTTGGCTCTTCCCCGGGATTATCAGCATCCCAAGCAGGTGTGGTTTAATCCGCTTTATTCGGGTGTGGGGGTATTGGGATATATGGGACCTTTTTTTGCGGAGTCGCAATTGAATGAAGAATTGCTTCCTGTACAATTGCCATTTACGTATGCCCATGAACTGTCTCACCTGTTGGGGTAAGTAATGAGGCGGAAGCGAATTATTGGGCTTACAGGGTTTGTCGCTCTTCAAAGCGGCCGGCGGTGCGTTATAGTGCCTATTTCGGTCTGTTACCCTATGTGCTGGTCAATGCATCTTCTGTGTTGACGGAAGAGGAATTCCGTGAATGGATTAAGACGATCCGTCCCGAAGTGGTGAAGGATTATGAATATAAACGTATGTATTGGAATGAGCGTTATAGTACCCTGTTGGGTGAAGTGCAGAATAAAATTTGTAACCTGTTTTTAAAGGGTAACAACATTCCTTCCGGCAGAAAGAATTATGCGGAAGTGATCGGGATACTGCTTTCTTTGGAAGAAAAATAGAAACAGAATGTTCAGGCTGGACTTGAATTCGATTGTGACAGTTATAACTTGATCCAAGAGTTCTACAACAAACGAGCTTTATATTGTTGCTCCACTGCTACCACTTCTCATCGGCATTTCAGCAGGAAGGGTGGTAGCAGTGGCAGCAGAAATATAAAACTCTAAAGAAGAACTGCTCAGGATGATACCAAGCAATGATCAGAATCCGCCAGGGAGTCTACTGTTTTTGTTTCACATAATCCGAAGGCGACATTCCGTATTCGTCCTTGAAACATTGGCGGAAATAGGCCACACTGCTGAATCCTATCATATAGGCTATTTCTGAAATAGTATATTGTCCGGACATCAGCAGTTCCACTCCCTTGCGCATTTTTACCTTACGGATAAATTCGTTGGCGGACATATCTGTCAGTCCTTTTATCTTGCGGTAAAGGGTGGAGTGACTCATGCACATCTTGTCGGCAATGAAAGCGATATCCATCTTTTCCATTTCTAGATTCTCTTCGATTATTTGCGTGATTTTCTGCAAGAATTCATTATCCAGTTTGTTTAACGAACTCACGGCACTTTCCTGTTTGGGCTGTATATCGGCCAGTGCCAGCAAAGAGGCTATTTTCTTACGGGTTTCCAACAGATTGTTGATGCGACTGTGCAACAGCTTGGCACTGAACGGTTTGGTAAGATAGGAATCTGCTCCGGATGCATATCCTTCTTCCTTGTCTTGTAAAGAATCTTTAGCCGTCAGTAAGATAACAGGGATATGGCTGGTGCGCATATCCTCTTTTATTCGCTTGCAAAGTTCGATACCGTCCATGACCGGCATCATGATATCACTGACAATGATGTTGGGAATTCGTGCCTGTGCCAGTTCCCAGCCTTCTTTACCATCCTTGGCAGTGATTACTTCATAGAGTTCAGTAAAAGAACTCCGGATATATTCCCGTATGTCTGTATTGTCTTCTACCACCAGTACAATGGGATGATTCTCGGTTGGTGTATCGGTAATGGTGGTTTCCTCTGCATCCATCGGCTTCTTTTCCATATCATGTTGTGTATGAATAGCGTTGGGATACGTATTCTCGGTGGGCAGGCGCAGTGTGAATGTGGTTCCCGCATCCACTGTGCTTTCTACTTTCAGGATTCCTTCGTGTAACTCACTCAAACCTTTGACCAGAGCGAGCCCGATTCCCGAACCCGATGCCTGATATTTGCTTTTTGCCTGATAATAGCGATCGAAAATGTGTGGTAACGCTTCGGCGTCAATGCCATGACCGGTATCACTGACACTGATTTCCGTGTATTTTATCTGGTTCTCTTCTACTGAACGGAGTGATAAGGTGATATCTCCCTCGGAAGTATATTTGGCAGCATTGCTCATCAGGTTGTCCAGTATGATGGTGATCATGTCCGCGTCATAGAAGATTTCCGTATCTTCCGTTTCGATATGAATATGATAATTTACTTTGTTATTGGGATTCAGCTCTTTGTAACGCAATCCCACTTCCTGTACCAATTGTCCCAGATCTCCCTTGACCACAGATAATTTACGGTTCTGGGTCTCGGTCTTGCGGAATTCCAGTATGCGGTTTATCAGATTCAGCAGACGGGTGGCGCTATCATGAATGATGCTGATTTTGTTGGCGTGTTTGGGAGATAAGGTGGCATCACTCAACAGGTCTTCCAATGGACCTAGAATCAGCGTGAGCGGAGTACGCAGTTCGTGGGTGATGTTGGTGTAGAAGCGCAGGCGTTCTTCATTCAGTTCTTGTTTGTTCAGACTTTGCTTGCGCTCCACTTCCAGTGAACTCTCTAAGTCCAGTTTACGTTTATAAAAACGGAGCAATGCATATAATGCGAAGATAAACAATATGACATAGCCCAATTTGGCATACCAGGTAAGCCAAAGGGGAGGAGCAATTACCACTGTCAGTTGTGCTGCATTCTCGTTCCATTCCTGATTGCGAAATCGGGTTTTCACTTTAAACACATAGTTGCCGTGCGGTATGTTACGGAAGGTGACCTGATTATCTCCTTGGGTGCTGTACCATGCATTCTCAAGTCCTTCCAGCATATATGAAAATTCTACTTGTGAACTTTGTGTATAATCCAACACATTGAAAGATATGTTGAAAGTGTTTTGATTATAAGGTAGCTCAACAATTCTGTTACTGATTGGAACCGGTAACCGGGTATCCCTGCTTTCTGTCTGTTTATTATAGATAAAGAATTGGGTAATGGTAACAGGGGAAACTTCGCGTGGTGATGATAGTTCACGCGGATTGAAATAACATGCCCCGTTTTGGGAGCCGAAAAACAGAGTACCGTCTGGAGTGATGCAAGTGGAGCCATCCATGAAATCACCCATAGGTATACCGTCATGATAATTATAATTGTAGAATCTTTGTTTTTTTCATCTAGACGAGAAATGCCACCATTGGTGCTTATCCATATATAGCCGTCATGGTCTTCCTGTATGGCACGTACCTGTGTGTTTTCCAAACCTTCCTTTGCACCGAATGACACAAAGACATTAGGTTGACTTACATCTTTAAAAATAATAATACCTTCCCGGGTGGCAACAAGAATGCGTTTGCGAGAATCTTCCATCATATAATTCACGGCATTGGATGGAAATGAATGGTCTGTTGTGAAATTATAAAGCTTTTTATCATCTTCATCAAACACCACTACTCCTTTGCCGAATGTTCCTACCCATAATTTTCCGTTTTTGTCCCGTATGATACCGTGTACCATAATATCGGGTAACTGGGCGTTTAATTCTTTCTCGTACGACAATTGGTTATTAAAATAAGAATAAATTCCCGTTTGGGTACCTATCCATATCTTACCGTTTATATCCTCACTGAAGGAGCAGATATCGAGGAACTCCGAGCCTTTATCTCCTATCCGGGTGATACGTCCGTCTTTGGGAGTATAAAGCAATATGCCATTTTTATAAGTGCCTAGCCACAGTCGTTCTTGTTTGTCTTGGTAAATCACATTGATATGTGTTTGTGGGTGCAGCCGGCATTCGTGTTAAAGAGAAGTTTTTTGTTTTCTTTCCTTTTTCATAAATTCCTAATTCACCTTCTCCTCCCAGCCATATTTGGTGATTATCTGCCCATAATCCCCATACTTGTTTATTATTGATCTTACCTTGTTTTTCAATAGTATAGGCAATGGTGTTGAATAATGGCTGTGCATAACTGATAAAATCCACTCCACCGCGGTAGTTGCCAATCCAAATATTTCCGAATGAATCTTGTATGATGCTTCGTGCATTGGGTCCGGATAATCCATGGTTGTCATTTGTTACCGTAATATTGGAGAATGTAATCTTTTCTGGAGATATAAATGTAGTTTTCCCTGAGATTGAGAATACTCACTCCTCCCATGTTGGTACATATCCATAGAGTGCCGTCTTTCATTTGTTTGATATCAAGAATCTGATCTGATAATAATGAGTTTTCATTTCCTTCTATGTGTTTGAATGTGATGAATTTTTCGCTTTGCGGATTGAAAAGTGCCAGACCGTTGTTGGTGCCTACCCATACGTTCTTATTCTTGTCTATGCATAGAGCGCGTACTTCATTATCGGGAATGCTATAAGGATTATTGGGGTCATGCTGATAAGTTTTTTGCAGTACGGTCTTTAAGGGATACAATGCTTAATCCTCTGAGATGATGGCCAATGTACAAATTGCCGTTACCGTCCTCTTTTGATACCCAGTTATTACCTTCCAGACCTTTTACATTCTTAGAAGAATAGGGGGTAAACAATTTGGTTTTCCGATCATAGTAATCAACTCCGAAATGATAATGTGTGATCCATAAGCCGCTGTCGGCAGCAACAGATAAGTCTGTGATATCATTACTGAGCATATAATTGCCCGTGGCAGGAATGCGTGATATGGTTTCTGTTTCATAATCAAAATAACAAAGTCCATCTCGTTGTGTGCCTATCCAGACTTTGTTTTCATAGGGGTCTGCAAGTACGACATTCAGTTCGTTACCACTCAATCCTGAATTATTCTTGGTATAGATGTTGAATTGACGTCCATCAAACCTGTTAAGACCAGATTCGGTTGCTATCCATAAGTAACCCTTTTTATCTTGAGTAACACTGACTACATAATTGCTGGACATACCGTCTTCCACTCCTAGGCGTTTGATAACATAAGGTTGTGCAGATGCATGGAACAGATAAATAAAACTTAATAATAATGAGATTGAAAATGAATATGTGTGTTTCATATAAAGGTACTTTTATGAGTACAAATATATAGTATTTTCTAAAATATTTCTGTTAATGTACATGACATATTCAGCATACGACAACTAAAAACTCGTTATGAACGATTTTTATATCCTTCTTGCTCAGTTTTTCTCTACTTGTCTTTTACAATATTTTTATATTTGTCTCGAGAAAATAAAACAGATTAAAAATTCTAATGCTTATGAAAACATAGACTTAGGTTCTTTGCAGGTTTGGTCCGGATGCCTTTATATACAATTCGGAGTTAGGAATGAGAGTTTATTACCTTAATTAAATCTAATTATAAAAGAAAGACGATGAAAGAAAATTCGTTTAAAAGAAATCGAAAGGCTATGATGGCTTTGCTGCTTTGTACAGGTTTCATTGTAACTCAGCCAATCAGTGTTATGGCTGAAGAGATTATGATTTTTGCTCAAACAACTCAGCAACAAAAACAATCCGTTTCAGGAGTTATTAAAGATGCTACGGGGGAACCTGTAATTGGTGCTAGTGTGCTAGAGAAGGGGACTACGAATGGTACAATTACCGATTTTGATGGTAGATTTACGTTGAATGTAATTCCTGGCACTACACTAATAATCTCTTATATTGGTTATAAGACGGTAGAAATGAAAACTGTAGCAGGACAACCAATAAATTTAACATTGACTGAGGACAGCGAAATGTTGGAAGAAGTGGTAGTGGTAGGGTACGGTACAATGCGTAAGAAAGACTTGACAGGTTCGGTAGTACAAATTAACCCTTCCAAGATTGCTGATCAAAATCCGACTTCTGTTCAAGATGTTTTGCGCGGTACACCAGGATTGCAAATAGGTTATGATGCATCGGCTAAAGGTAGTGATGCTTCTATTTTGCTACGTGGACAGAATTCTTTAGGTACCAATGCAAGCCCAATGATTGTATTGGACGGTATGGCTTTTTATGGTGAACTTTCTGAAATTAATCCTGATGATATTGCACAAATTGATGTGTTGAAGGATGCTTCTTCTGCTGCTATTTATGGTGCTAAGGCTGCTGCCGGTGTCATTATTATCACGACAAAGAAAGGTAAGGAGGGTAAGCCGGTTATTAATGTAGGTGCTAATCTTTCGGTTTCTAGAAAATCAGATTATCGCGATTATTTTGATGCGGCTGGTTATTTGAAATTTCATCAGGACTGGCGTAAAATGTATTATACGTATGGACAGGGTGAGGATGGTTTGTATGACTACTATCAAGCAAAAGATGGTAGTGGTAATTTGTTATATCCAGCTGGTTATTATGATGACCCCCGTACCTTGACAGAAGGAGAACAGAAAGCATGGGCCTCCAATATAGGTGTCAGTGGTATTGGTCTTAGTGAAGGTGAATCCATGCTTGGTCTGTTTGCCCGTCGTTTAGAATTCAATAATTCTCCGATGATGATGGAAAATTTTTTGAATGGTCGTATGGTTGATTGGAATGATGCCACTTTCCGCACTGGTTTCAATCAAGATTATAATGCAAGTATTTCGGGAGCTACTGAACGTGTGAATTATTACTTTTCATTAGGTTACATTAATAATGAAGGAGCTGTACAGGGTAATGAATACAATGCTTTCCGTTCTAACATGAAAATCAATGCGAAGATTACAGATTGGTTGGAGGTAGGAGCGAATGTTAATTTCCAGGACCGTTCGGATGGAGATATTCAAGTATCTCTTGGAAGTAATTATTGGGATAATAATATGTTGCGTAATTCTCCATATGCTTCCATGTATGATAACAATGGTAATTATGAGCAATATCCTATGTCTGGTTTGCCTACCAATGGTGGGTACAATTACTACTTTGATCGTCAGTATTACGATTTGGAAAAGGGGTATACCGTATTAAATACTATTTTTAATGCAAAAATTACTTTGCCAGCAGGTTTTTCTTATCAATTCAATATTGCTCCTCGTTATCAGTGGTTCTATGACCGTTATTGGATGTCTGCTGATTTGCCTAATGCATCTGCTGCTGATCGAGGTGTGAATCGTGGTTGGTCGAAAAATTTTGATTGGAATTTGAACAACACCATTACATGGGACAAGATATTTGGCGAGCATCATTTCACCGCAACCTTAGTACAAGAGGCTGAAGAACACCGATATTGGAGTGATAATGTTAATGCACGTAACATCACGCCGAGTGATGCTCTAGGTTTCCATTATACGCAAGGGGCTAACAAGACTCAGAGTGGCTTTAGTACTAATGATACTCATTATACTGCTGCTTCCTATTTGGGGCGTTTATTCTATAGCTTCAAGGATCGTTATATGTTTACAGGAACATTCCGTCGTGACGGTTACTCCGGTTTCGGTTCTAATAATCCTTGGGGTAACTTTGGATCTGTTGGGCTTAGCTGGGTATTCTCTGAAGAAAACTTTATGTCTGATGCTCACGATTGGATGGATATGGGTAAGTTGCGTTTGTCTTGGGGAACTAATGGTAACCGTGAATTTGGAGATGTTTACTCTACGTTGTCTAATTTGTCACTGGCAGGTGGAAGTATGGTATATTACCAAAATGGTAACTCGAACGTTGTCAATCCACTTTATATGAGTCGTTTGGCTGCACCTAATTTAGAATGGGAAAAGACTAAAGCGTGGAATATCGGTTTGGATTTTTCATTTTTGAATGGAAGACTTACTGCTAACATGGATTATTATTTGAAGAAAACAACAGACATGATAATGAGCCAGCGTTTGCCGAGTTTTTCTGGTTTCGGTTCCATCATGGCCAATTTGGGTGAAGTACAGAACCAAGGCTTTGAAATCGCTTTGAATTCTACAAATATTCAAAATAGGAATTTTACATGGAATACTTCCGTAGGATTTTCTATTAATAAGAATAAAATTAACCATATCTACTATGATTATGACGAGAATGGTGTAGAGAAGGATGATACCTCCAATGGTTGGTTCATCGGTCAGGCAATCGGTACTATATGGTATTATGAAACCGATGGAGTTTGGCAGAATACTCCTGAAGACATTGCTTCTGTTGCTTTGGTAGGGCAGAAACCGGGTGATCCGAAAGTGGTGAATCACTATACTGAAGATGACCGGATTTTGGAAGATGGTACTCGCATACCTGTCTACAATGATAATGATAAGGTTTATCAAGGGACTACAGCTCCTCCTGTTTACTGGAATTTACGTAACGATTTCACTTTGTGGAAGGATTTAACTCTTTCTGTTTCATTATACTCTTATATGGGACACAAGAGCCGTGCTGGTTATTGGTTGAATCAGGAGAACGGAGGGTCACAGGTAACTAACGGCTTTAATGTGGCAGCTCGTAAATATTGGACTCCTGATAATCCGACTAATGATTATTGTCGTTTGAATGCTGCAGGTCCCAATACGGGGCTGGCTAATGGTGTAGATAAAACTTTACAACCGTAGTTTCGTTCGTTTGGATGACATAACTTTGGGTTATACTTTGCCACAGAAATGGACTAGGAAATTTATGATAGACCGCATCCGTCTTACTGCAAGCTGTAAAAACGTCTGTACTTTTGATAATTGGGAATATGGTGATCCCGAAACTGGCGGATTGGCTACACGCACTTTTAACTTTGGTATTAATGTAACGCTCTAATTTCTGAAAAATATTATGAAAACAAGCAATACGATATTTACAAAAGCATGTATGGTACTGGCTGCGACCGCTTTGGTGAACGTTGGCTGTACGGATGATTTTTTAGAAACAGGACCCTTTGTCGTTTTACAATCCCGAAAATACTTACACAACAGAATCTGGTTTGCAATCAGCCTTGGCTATGTGTGATTATGGCTTGAAAGAAATGCTGATGGACGGAAATGGTAACGTGATGCCTATGGCTTCCCTTTATTTCATGACAGATATTGGTCTGTATGGGAAAACCGATGCGGGCGATATGCAAGATGATTTTGCCAATAAGATAACTCCGACATCCGGTATGAAAGGTGGTGGGGATGAGAATGCTATGTCACGTTTCTGGGACCGCACATGGAATAGTGTGACTTTTGCAAATACTATTATCTCCAATGTAGGTAAAGTAGAAGGGTTGGATCCCACTTTGCGCGATGAATATTTAGGACGTGCTTACTTTCATCGCGCCTATGCCTACTATCACGGTGTATTATTGTTTGGCGATATACCTTTAATTACGAAGCTGATTGAAGTACCTAAACAAAACTATAAATCCACGAGTAAAGAGGCAATCTTCCAAATGTTGGTGCATGATTTGGAATTCGCTGTAAAACATGTGTCTCCACAGAAAGAGATCGGTTATATAGGTACTGTCAACCAAGAAGCATGTAAGCAATTGCTTATCAAGTGTTATTTAGTTGTAGGTGAATATCAGAAAGCTGAACAATTAGCTACCGATTTGATTAACAATCATGGTTTGGCTTTAATGAATGCTCCGTTTGGAACGAATGTTTCTTCTGGTAATCCGGAAACATGGCCGGTAGAACGTAATGTAATTTGGGATTTGCATCGTGGAGTAAATATAACTGATGCTTCTAATACGGAAATGATTATGCCTATTTTGAATTATTATGCTGAAGGTTTCATTTCCTATCCGCAGATGCGAGCTATGTGTGTGCATTGGAGTAATGGTATTATCCGTGATCCTCATAACTTAGGATCTCCAACTTATAATTATGCACGTACTGCTGGGGAATATGATGCGAAATTAGATTGGGTACGCGCTATGGGACGTGGTATTGGTTGTTTCCGCACTTCTTATCATTATAATCAGACCATTTGGAATTATGATGGTGAAACAGATTGGCAGGATATGCGTCATAATCGAGAAATAGGTAATTGGATGGAAATGACGGATCTTAAATACAATAATCCAAATTCTGCTTATTATGGGAAAAACATGATGCTTTATGCACCAGAAGATTATTATGATCCGGAATCAGGTGATTTGTTGGTGAGAAAAGGGGATTTGCTTTGTTCTGATACTATTCGTAGTTGGTTCCCGACTCCATTGTACAAAGTATATATACTTGATCAAAATGCTGAAGAAAATATGGGGGCTAATCAGTTTAATGGAGCAACCAAGGGCAATAGTGTGTCTAATGGTAATCTATACTTGTTCCGTTTGGCAGAAACTTACTTACTTCGCGCTGAGGCTAAGTTCTACCAAGGTAACCCGATTGGCGCTGCAGAGGATGTGAACGTAGTTCGTCGTCGTGCTAATGCCAAAAAGATGTTTACTACTGTAACTATCGGTGACATTGCTGATGAACGTGCTCGGGAATTGTATTTGGAAGAATGGAGACAGCCTGAATTGACTCGTATTTCTTGGTGTCTTGCTCGCAGTGGTCAGCCGGATGAATGGGGAGAAACTTATAATCTGTCTACTTGGGATAAGCAGAGTGGTACGGATTTGAATGGAGGAAGCTATTGGTATAAGCGTACTACGCGCTACAACATTTTCAATCATGGGCCTATTGTTTCCAACAAGGAATTGAATTATCAAGTAGATAAGCGTAATCTGTTTTGGCCGATTCCCAACTCGGCTATTACTGCTAATACAGGTGCGCGGTTGCGGCAAAATTATGGATATGACGGCTATGATGAAGCGATTCCGATGTTTACTAATTGGGAAGAAGCAGTGGCTGATGAAGAATTGACAAAATAATGATAGTTTTCAACAGGCGTTGTTGATACTGATAAAGCAAGTCTGATTAACTTGCGAATTAGATTATAGGAGGACTACGGCTTGAAGTGATTTTAACCCGTAGTCCGTTTTTTTAGACCTTTTAGATAGAGGAATATAAAATTCGGAATTCATTATAGATAATACTTCGGTAAATTTTTACCGAAAAATTAAAAGTTAAACAATAGAACCGGCAAAAGTCGGTTCGAAAACATTAAAGAGGTCATTGAAATGTTGTCAAAAACGAATGGTTAAGCATGAAGAAATG
>ENA-OQNJ01000133-OQNJ01000133.1-human-gut-metagenome-genome-assembly--contig:-NODE-133-length-18491-cov-3.675398_pt1 | contig 18491 bp, 15 predicted proteins | sample MGYA00242630_ERZ504882 | MGnify/ENA primary metagenome ERZ504882 (study PRJEB26092, sample SAMD00036408) | human gut metagenome | host: Homo sapiens | study: EMG produced TPA metagenomics assembly of... | reverse complement strand
CGTTTTTGCTGTTGTCTCCTGCTTTTTCAGTTCTTCGATCTGAGCCGCAAGCTGCATCTTTGTTGCTGCATCCGGAACTTGTTTTGCCTGTTCTTCCATCTTGGCGATCTGTGGTTTTTAATGTCTTGAGGGATGTCTGCAACGATTGTTTCTGCACCTTCAAATTCGTGATTGAACTCGTTACCTGCACCTCTTTCTGAGCAAGACTTAACTGTCCATCCGTAAGTGCAGTCTGAGCTTTCGCAAGCTGAGTATTAGCCTTTGTTCTCTGTGCATCTAATGTGTTCTTTCCAGATTCCATCTGGGCTCTTGCCTGATCAATCTTATTTTGAGCTTCATCAAACTGACCATTCAATGCCTTCTCGATCTTCTCATTTAATTTATTGATCTTCTTCTCGCTGATGATCGCATTGATCTGTTCTGTTACAAGTCCTGTACTACTTACAGATGCGACTCCGTCAACAGCTTCTAAAGATGGTGCAATCTTATCATTGATCAACTCTGATAATTCCGTATTACTTAACTTATCAGAATCCATAGCTGTTACCATAACCGGCATCATATCTGGATTTAATTTCACGATCGTTGGATTGCCTACTTCGTCTGGCCAGTAGCCTTTGATCATGTCAAGCTTCTCTCTCATATCAAGAGATGCTGCATTCATATCCGTGTCACCTTCAAATTCCAAAATGACCATTGACATATTCTCACTGGAAATTGAATTAACTTCTTTGATATTTGAAATCGTTGCCATTGATTGTTCCACTGGTTTTGTAACTGTCGTTTCCACAGTCTCCGGAGATGCTCCCTGATATGTCGTCATAACGATTGCATATGGCAGTTCCATACTTGGAAGCAAGTCTGTTGTCATCTTTGTAAATGACACGATTCCTAAAATGATAACTAGTACAACCGCTACAATGACTGTATACGGTTTCTTTACGCTGAATTTTGAGATCATTTTCTTACCTTTCTCATATTTCTTTTCTTATTCCTTATTTGTCTCTTTTGATTACTATTTTGATAACCAAAGTAATTTAATGATATTCCTGTTTCTTAAAGAAGTCAATCACTTTTATTGATAATTGTCAATTAATGTATCGGATTGTGAACTTTTTTTCACACAACAAAAAGAAACCAGAATACATCTTCTTATGTACTCTGGCTTCTGTATATTCTTGATCTCTTATTCTACACTGTAGTTTGGTGCTTCTTTTGTGATATGGATGTCATGTGGATGACTTTCTTTTAAGGATGCAGCAGAAATCTTAACAAATTCTCCTGTCTCCTGTAATGTCTTGATATCTTTTGCTCCACAATATCCCATTCCAGAACGAAGACCACCCATCATCTGGAAGATTGTGTCTTCAACAGTTCCTTTATATGCAACACGTCCTTCGACACCTTCTGGAACTAACTTCTTAGCGTTTGTCTGGAAGTAACGGTCTTTACTACCATTCTCCATAGCTGCTAAGGATCCCATTCCACGATATACTTTGTATTTTCTTCCCTGGTATAATTCGAAGTCTCCAGGGCTTTCGTCACATCCTGCAAGCATACTTCCTAACATACATACATCAGCTCCAGCTGCGATCGCTTTTGTAAGTTCTCCTGAATATTTGATACCACCATCGGCAATAATTGGAATTCCTGCTTTCTTAGCTTCTTCATATGCACTCATGATCGCTGTGATCTGTGGTACACCGATACCAGCTACGACACGAGTTGTACAAATAGATCCAGGTCCGATACCGATCTTCACACAGTCAGCTCCTGCTTCGATCAGTGCTTTTGCTCCTGCTCCTGTTGCAACGTTACCTGCGATCACCTGAAGATCTGGGAATTTGTCTTTGACCATTCTTACGACTCTTAATACGTTTGCAGAATGTCCATGTGCTGAGTCAACAACGATAACGTCAACATGAGCATTCACTAATGCCTGCACACGATCTAAAACGTCTGCTGTGATACCAACACCAGCTCCACATAATAATCTTCCCTGATCATCTTTCGCTGCATTTGGATATTTGATCTGTTTCTCAATATCTTTGATCGTGATCAATCCTTTTAAATTAAAGTCATCATCAACGATTGGTAATTTTTCTTTTCTTGCTTTTCCTAAAATCTGTTTTGCTTCTTCTAATGTAATTCCTTCTTTAGCTGTTACTAGTCCTTCAGAAGTCATAGATTCTTTGATCTTCTTAGAGAAATCTGTTTCAAACTTTAAGTCACGGTTTGTGATAATACCAACAAGCTTTGTACCTTCTGTAATTGGTACACCGGAAATACGATACTTCGCCATTAAGTCGTCAGCATCCTGAATGGTATGTTCTGGTGATAATGAAAATGGATCTGTGATAACTCCGTTTTCAGAACGTTTTACCTTATCCACTTCTTCTGCCTGTTCTTCAATTGACATGTTCTTATGTATAATACCAATTCCACCCTGTCTTGCCATTGCGATTGCCATGCGGTGTTCTGTAACAGTATCCATGCTGGCACTCATCAGTGGAATATTTAACTGAATCTTGTTTGTCAATCGTGTACGTGTATCCACATCATTCGCAATTACTTCTGAAAATGCTGGTACTAATAAAACATCATCAAATGTAATTCCTTCACCAATTAACTTACCCATTTTCTTGTTTTCCTCGCTTTCTTGTATTTTAATATCTGATTTGTATTGTTAGATATGTTAACAAATAGTTTCTTTGATGTCAACAGATTATTTTATACTTTTTTTAAAACGTATGGATTATTTTCTGTACATGTATAAAATTTTCTGAATATTCTAAATATAATAATCCATACTTCTGTCTTTTTAAGTACAAGAAAAGGAATTACTGCTTTCACAATAACTCCTTTTCTATGATCTTGATATCAATCTGCATGATATCTCTTGTAATTTCTACTCTTCTACGATAGAAAGTTTACTTCCGATCGCAAGTTTTGGCATTGGCTTTGCCTCAACACAAATACTTCCAGGAAGACCTGCTTCTTTCGCTCCACTGAAGACAACGGTTAAATGTCCCAGTGTCTCCAAATTAGACTGGGCAATATCTCCTACGGCAGTGATGAGATATTCTTTCTGATCCACAACCAGTTTATCTCCTTTTTTGATTGTTCCGTCTACCTTCTTCTGATCGATGAAATGACAGAAATCTTTTAATGTATCTGGTACATTGTCTCCGAATAATACAAACATACCTTCCTCAAAAAAAGCATCTACCTGTTCTCCCAGTTCGATAATCTCAGTCTGAAATATTGCTTTTCCCATTTGGAATCCTCCTTTTATTTACCCTGTAATTTCTGATCGATTGCTGCTGCTGCTTTCTTTCCTGCTCCCATGGCAAGGATAACTGTTGCTGCTCCAGTTACTGTATCTCCACCTGCGTATACACCATCTTTGCTTGTCTCCATTGTCTCTTCGTTGACAATGATTCCACCCCACTTCTGAGTGTCAAGTCCTGGTGTTGTGTGACGGATCAGTGGGTTAGGGCTCTGTCCGATCGCAATGATGACTGTATCAACATCAAGATCATAGTTAGATCCTTCGATTGGCTGTGGAGAACGTCTTCCAGATGCATCTGGTTCACCCAGTTCCTGTTTAATGATCTCCATGCTGCTTACCCATCCGTTTTCATCTGCTTTGATCGCAGCTGGGTTATTTAAGAATTTGAAGATAATTCCTTCTTCTTTTGCGTGATGTAATTCTTCTAAACGTGCTGGTGCTTCTTCCTCGCTACGGCGATATACGATATAAACTTCTTCTGCACCTAATCGTTTTGCTGTTCTGGCAGCATCCATTGCTACGTTACCAGCACCTACGACTGCTACTTTCTTACCAACTTTGACTGGAGTTGGGCACTCTGGGAATTTGTATCCCTTCATTAAGTTTACACGAGTCAAGAATTCATTTGCAGAATATACTCCTAAGTGGTTTTCTCCAGGAATATTTAAAAATCTTGGAAGTCCTGCTCCACTTCCTACGAAGACTGCTTTGTATCCATCTTCCATTAATTCATCAATTGTGATAGAACGTCCAACGATAACGTTTGTTTCAATATCTACACCTAACTTCTGAACGCTTTCGATTTCTTTTGCTACCAGATCTTTTGGCAGACGAAATTCTGGAATACCATAGCTTAATACTCCACCCGGTTTATGTAATGCTTCAAAGACTGTTACATCATAACCTTTCTTGATCAGTTCTCCAGCACATGTGATACCAGCAGGTCCACATCCGACAACTGCAACTTTCATTCCGTTCTTCTTGATGTTAACTTCTGTTTCTTTGGCGTTTGCCATATGCCAGTCTGCGACGAAACGTTCCATACGTCCAATACCAACAGGCTCTCCCTTGATACCGCGAACACATTTTCCTTCACACTGGTTCTCCTGTGGACATACTCGTCCGCAGATTGCTGGTAATGCATTCTCTGTTGTGATAACTTCATATGCACCTTCAAAATCTCCAGCTGCTACTTTCTCAATAAATGCTGGAATTGGTACGTTAACCGGACACCCTCCAACACAAGGTTTATTCTTACAGTTTAAGCAACGAGCTGCTTCTTCCATTGCCATCTCTTTTGTATATCCAAGAGCAACTTCTTCAAAGTTCTTATTACGGACATTTGGGTCCTGTTCTGGCATAGCTACCTTCTTAAGACTCATATTTGCCATCGTTTACATCCCCCTTCCAATTCTACATTCATGTTCTTCTTCTCTGAACATACCCTGACGCTGCATACATTCGTCAAAGTTTACTTTAAATCCATCAAAATCTGGTCCGTCAACACATGCGAATTTTGTTTCTCCACCGATGTTGACACGGCATCCACCGCACATTCCTGTTCCGTCGATCATGATCGGATTTAAAGATACCATAGTTGGGATGTCATATTCTTTTGTGATCTTAACCACATTCTTCATCATGATAAGTGGCCCGATTGCGATAACTTCATCGTATTTTACTCCAGCTTTGATCTGGTCTTCTAATACTGTTGTAACGAAACCTTTGGTTCCAAGACTTCCGTCATCTGTTGCAATATATACATTATCGCAGAATTCTTCGAATAATTCCTTAAGAATAACAAATTCTGCACTCTTACCACCAATGATCACATCAACTGGTACTCCCATCTTCGCTAACTTACGAAGCTGTGGATATAATGGGGCTGCACCTACACCACCGGCTACACCGATGACACGGTCACACTTGTGCAAAGGAGCTGGCTGACCTAATGGTCCCACGAAATCCTGTACATAATCTCCTTCTGCTTTCTTGCTTAACAATTCTGTTGTATATCCTACAACCTGATAAATGATCGTTACTGTCTCTTTCTCACGATCATAATCTGCGATCGTTAAAGGAACCCTTTCTCCATCTTCATCTACTCGGATAATAATGAACTGTCCCGGTTCACATTTTCTTGCCACATAAGGAGCATGAATCTCCATTAACTCAACTGCCTGGTTAAGTGTCTGCTTCTTGACAATCTTATACACCACGTACACCTCTTTCTTAAAATATCTTCGTTTTTATTATACATGGAATCTGCACAATAAGAAAGTGGTTTTTTTATTATTTTTGTCGGCAATAAAATTATATAAAATTTTATTTTGCATCGCAATATTTAATGAAATTCTATTTTATATTTTTGTTATTATTTATGTAAAAAGCAGCATAACTGCTTTCTTTGCTGCCATGCTGCTTACTTTCTACATTATTATAAAGCTGCTTCGTAAATACTTACAATATCTTCTTTACTCAATGGTACAAAAGATCCCTTGCATCCATCGGCCGCTTTCTGTGCCATAATGTCAAAATATTCTTTATCAATTCCAACATCTGTTAACGTCTGTGGAAGTCCCATCTTCTTAAAGTACTCTCTCGTATATGCAATTCCTTCTTTGGCTGCTGCCATGTCATCGTCATTTACAACATCCCAGACATTTCTTGCATAGTCTGCAAATTTATATGCTGTATCATCATTCAATGCAAATTCCATCCAGTGAGGTGTTAAGATCGCTAATCCTTCTCCATGTGTGATATCATAGAATGCGCTTAATTCATGTTCCATTGGATGTACACACCATGCGACTTCAGCTCCATATTGAATCATTCCGTTAATGGCCATACTTGCTGTCCACATCAGATTAGCTCTTGCATCATAATTGTCTGGTTCTTCTAAAGCAACAGGACCATATTTAAAACAGTTCTTTAACAGTCCTTCCGCAAATCTTGCTTGAACGTCTGCATTCTTCACATTGGTAAAGTAATTCTCACAAATATGACTGATGATATCTGCTGTTCCAGCCGCTGTCTTGTTTTTTTGATACCGAATAGGTATATTGCGGATCAAGGATTGACATTCTTTGGTTTCATATGATCACTTGCAGTTCCCCATTTTTCTATTCTTTGACATATCGGAGATAACCGCAAATTTATCCATCTCTGATCCTGTGGCTGATAATGTCAGGACACTGTAAATTGGCAATGTCTTTCTTGATCCATCTTGGTGTAATAACCAGATCCCATGGATCCCCATCATAGCAAGCTCCTGCCGCTACAACCTTTGCACAGTCAATGACAGATCCTCCTCCAATAGCAAGTACCATATCGATGCTGTTTTCTTTACAAAGTTTTACACCTTCTCTAACAGATTCAATCTTTGGATTTGGCGCGATTCCTGATAATTCAAAGATTTCCATATCTTCTTCTTTTAAAAATCTTGACTGCTTCGTCATAAATTCCTGCTTTTTTGATACTTCCACCGCCATAGCATAGTAAAACTTTGTTACCGCTCTCTGAAAGTTCACTAAGATGAGAAATCTGTCCTTTTCCAAAATGAATCTTTGTTGGAATAGAATACGTAAAATTGTTCATGGCTACCTCCTGTTTTTAGTGTTTCATTTATTCTTCGTCTAACATGACACTGACCCTGTACATTCCAGGTTTGCTTGCCTCTTCATAAGCTTCCTGCAGTCTGCTTAGTGGAAATTTCTTCTCTTCTACCAATTTAGACACATCCACAACCTTGCTACTTAATGCTTGGGCAGCTTCTTTGAAGTCTTCATGATCTGCCCCGAATGTCCCGATCAGTTCCATCTTTCTATAGTGTAACATATTTGAGTCAACTTTCAACTCTGGAACTGGATATCCTGCCGCAAATAATAACATTCTTCCATCATTTTGTTTTAACATCTCAAGTCCCTGACTGTTGGCACTGGTTGCTCCAACAGCTACGATCACAGCATCTGCTCCAATTCCTTCCGTTAACTCTTTTACCTTTTCTACAGGATCACTTTCATTACAGTCTATCACTTCAAATCCCATCGCTTTGGCTGTCTCAATCTTCTTAGGGATCATCTCTGATACGATCACACGACATCCGTAAGCTTTCGCTGTCTGGGCGTTAATTAATCCCATAGTTCCTGCACCAATGACTACAACTGTTTCAAATGGCTTTAATCTTAATTTCTTTGCTCCATGAATGACTGTTGCAAGTGGTTCCATAAATCCTGCTTCCGATGGATTTAGGTCATTCGCCACTTTATAAACTCCACTTGAATTCTTTACACAATAATTTGAAAAACCAAAGAATCCCCATTTATATCCATCTTCTGTATCATTGCGAATTTCTTCACACTGATCGATATGTCCTTCACGACAAGCAGGACAATGTCCGCATCCTTCGTATCCAGTTGCTACCATATCTCCTACTTTGAGATCTGTTACTTTTTCTCCAACCTGTTCAACGATCCCTGCTGCTTCATGTCCTCCTGCCATAGGATATCCCTGATGTTCTCGTAATCCTAACCACTGTCCATAATCTGTCGTGCAGATATTACATACTTTCATATGAAGTAATACATCATATGGCCCTACTTCTGGAAGATCACGTTCTCTGACCTCTGCAACACCCTTTTTTACCAAACACCCAAACTTCATTTTCCTTCCCATGACACTGCACTTCCTTTCAAAATTCATCCTTCTTATCTTTATTTTTTCATATATTGATGTACCGTACCTAGACTACTCCATTGCTATGCTTTGTTTACACTGCCGAATAGTGTGATGTAGTGTTTTAATGCTTCTTTGTATCCTATCCTCATCTCATTAGAAAGATCAAACATATTCGCTGTTTTATTTCCAAATTCTCCAAGACTTCCATCTTTCTTCATATGATCATAGTTAATCTGTAAGTATCCTTTTAATGTTTCTAACCCTGCGTTACTTAAGTCTGTGCACAAATTAACTTTCTGAATTCCTGTCTGCACTGCTTTCTTCAGGTTATCATCTCCTGTTCCTGATCCTCCATGAAGAACTAATGGCACTTCGACCATCTGATGCAAGTCTGCTAATAGTTCAAATTCCAGTTTTGGAGTTCCATGGTAAGTTCCGTGAGAAGTTCCAACAGATACTGCCAACGCATCTACATTCGTCTGTTTTACAAAATCAATCGCTTCTTCTTTCCTTGTAAGACCGGAATCTCTGGTCTGTTCGTATTCAAATCCCTGTCCAACATGTCCAAGTTCTGCTTCTACAGAAACTCCAACTGCATGAGCAATCTTTACGATTTCTACAACTTCTCTGACATTCTCTTCAAATGTCAATGTAGAACGGTCTACCATGACAGATGTATATCCACAGCGGATTGCCTGAATGATCTCTTCAAATGGTCCCCCATGGTCTAAATTTAATGCTGCTGTTACTTCTGGAAATTTCTTTTCATAAAAATGAACAGCATCTGATATTTCTTCAATCTGATGAATTCCAGCACCATCAATGATAACCGGTGCTTTTAATTCACTTGCTGCTTCAAAAATACTCTTTACTGTATGTGACATGCTCCCACCACTTAAATCCCTGATTTTGAAGTGGGGGCTTCTTGCTCAATGGCTCTACTGAGCCAAGTATCTACAAGCTATCCTCGCGTGCCCCGCGATTCTTTGCCCAGACACGGGCATGTTTTCTTATTATCCAATTGTCCGGATACGGACAGTTTATGCTGTCAACATCCTTCTTGCCTCTTCACGGATGTTGATTGCTGCATTATGATCTCTGTCCATCTCATTTCCACACTCACAGTGATAGACTCTTTCAGATAATTTTAGCTCTTTCTTTATCCTTCCACATTTACAGCATTTTTTACTGGATGGAAAGAAACGGTCTACCTTTACCATTTTCTTTCCCTGCCACGCCAGTTTATAGTCTAACATTTTCCTGAACAGTCCATATCCATTATCCTGTACGCTTTTTCCGAAGTGCAGACACTGACCCATCGCTTTCATATCGATATCTTCCACCGCAACTGCATCATAACTGTCTGCGATCTTCCGGCTGAGTTTGTGCAGATGATCTCTTCTCTGGTTTCGTATCTTTTCATGACATCTGGCAACTTTCTTTTTCTGCAGTTCATAGTTATGGCTTCCTCGTACGCATCTTGACAACTTTCGCTGCTCCCTCGCCAGTCTTTTTTCATTTTTTCTGAAAAAACCTGCTTCTTCCGTCTCGATCTTTTCTGAAAACACTGCCATCCCCTGCATTGCATAATCTATTCCAAGTATCTTTGCAGTACTATAGTCTGATACAGCTGCTTGGTTTTCACAACTGTATCCTTCATACAGCAGACTTGCAAAGTATTTTCCGGATGGTTCCATACTGACAGTCACTGATTTCAACCGAAGTCCTTCTGCTGGCTCCCTGTGTTTTTTCATGGCGATCCATTTTAATTTCGGAAGTCGGATCTTCTTACTTTCCACCAGGATATTTCCATTGACCACATTCGTTGTATAGCTGTTTCTAGAATGATGTTTTGACTTGAATCTTGGAAATCCAGTCTTGGGATCCCGAAAAAAATTCTTATATGCCTTTTCCAGATGAAGCTGGACATTTGCCAGTGCCAGCGAATCTACTTCTTTCAGAAATGGATATTCCCTTTTATACATGGCCGGTGTGTTTTTTAACATTTTCTTTGTCTTTTCATACTCTCGAATCTTATCATCAAGCATCTGATTGTACAGAAAACGACAACAGCCAAATGTTTTGCCAAGAAGTATCTTCTGTTCTTCTGTCGGATAGATCCGGAAACGATATGCTATGTTCAATACTTTTTCTCTCCCTGGGTTTCAATGTATTGACGGATCACTTCTACTGGAGTGCCTGCTACTGGCACTTTTATAAGCATTGATAAATTTACTAAGTTCTGTTCTCGGCTGCGCACGGAACATTATTACACTTCATTTTTAATACAAACATCCAATTTCTGATATGGTATCTCGATTCCTTCCTCATCAAATCGAATCTTAATCTCTTCATTTAACGCCCATTTGGTTGCTACATAATCAGATGTTGGAACCCAGCACCTGATCCCCATCATGACAGAGCTGTCTGCTAAACTGCTCACAAAGATATTAACTCCATCCTGATCAAGAATTCTTTTTTCATTTTTTGCTATGTCTGTAAGAATTCTTTTGACTTCTTTAATATCTGCATCATAAGAGATCCCAACTTCAATATCGATCAATCTTCGTTCCTGTTTTGTGTTGTTGATCAGATTTGAATTGCTTAACGTTCCGTTAGGAATGACGATCACTCGGTTATCAATTGTCTTAAGCTTTGTATAGAAAATATCCATCGCTGCAACTTCTCCTTCGCAGTCGGTTCCTGTTAATACGATGTAATCTCCTACCTGAAATGGTTTCAGGATTAATAGTAAAACTCCACCTGCTACATTAGAAAGTGTTCCTTGTAATGCTAAACCTACTGCTACACCTGCAGATCCTAATAATGCGATAAAGGAGCTTACCTCTACCCCCATATGTGCAACTGCCATAAAGATTACAATACAACGCAATCCAATCCTTATGAATGAGCAGGAAAATGAGATAACTCCATAATCGATCTCTGCCTTCTCAAGGGTTGTTTTTAACAATTTAATTAAGATCTTAATCAATTTAAATCCAATTGCAATGATCAAAAATGATACTATAACTTTTCCTATGATACTCATTGCAATTTCCAGATATTTTTCTAAAAACTGATTCCAGTTAATCTTGCCCAAGTCCACTACTGCGAACATCGCTTGTATTTGTGCTAACATAAACTCTCCTCTTTTTTTACTTGTGTTTCTTTTGATATCCATTTCACAAATATGCTTAACATGAAAGAAACACGTATTTCTACGTGTTTCTTATCATAGCAAGTTTATCTATTCATTACAATACTTATTTTTTTGTAATATATCCTTTTGCTTTTAATGTCTCAGCACATAAAACAGCTCCACCTGCTGCTCCACGAACTGTGTTATGAGAAAGTCCTACAAATTTGTAATCATATACAGTGTCTTCTCTTAAACGTCCAACAGAGATTCCCATTCCATTTTCGTAATCAACATCTTCTCTTACCTGTGGGCGGTTATCTTCTTCTAAGTACTGAATCATCTGTTTTGGAGCACTTGGAAGTTCTAATTCCTGTGGAAGTCCGCTGAAGTTTACTAATTTCTCAATCAACTGTTCTTTTGTTGGTTTCTTCTTGAATTTAACGAAGACTGCTGCTGTATGTCCGTTTAATACTGGTACACGGATACACTGTGTTGTGATCACTGGTGTTTCAACTTTCACGATCACACCGTTTTCAATATGTCCCCATAAACGAAGAGGCTCCTGTTCGCTCTTTTCTTCTTCTCCACCGATGTATGGAATGATGTTTCCTTCCATCTCTGGCCAATCTTTGAAAGTTTTTCCTGCTCCAGAAATTGCCTGATATGTTGTAGCAACAACTTCATATGGTTCAAATTCTTTCCATGCTGTTAAAACTGGTGCATAACTCTGGATAGAGCAGTTAGGTTTTACTGCTATGAAACCTTTTGTTGTTCCTAAACGTTTCTTCTGGTCTTTCGATCACTTCGAAGTGTTCTGGGTTGATCTCAGGTACTACCATTGGTACATCTGGTGTCCAGCGGTGAGCACTGTTGTTAGATACAACTGGTGTTTCTGTTTTTGCATAGTCTTCTTCGATCTTTTTGATCTCGTCTTTAGACATATCTACTGCACTAAATACAAAGTCTACGTGAGAAGCAACTTCTTCTACTTCATTGACGTTTTTTACGATCATAGATTTTACTGCTTCTGGCATTGGAGTATCCATTTTCCAACGTCCACCAACTGCTTCTTCATATGTCTTTCCAGCAGAACGAGGGCTTGCTGCTAATGTTGTAACTTCAAACCATGGATGATTCTCAAGTAATGAAATAAAACGCTGTCCAACCATTCCAGTTGCACCTAAAATACCAACTCTTAATTTTTCACTCATTTTTTCTCTCCTATAGTACACGAACACGAACGACTCCGTCGATCTGTTCCATTTTCTTGATTGTCTCTTCTGTTGGTGCTTTCTTTTCCATGTCAAACATAGAATAAGCCCATTCACCTTTGGATTTATTCAACATATTGGAAATGTTATGTCCATCTGCTGCCAAGATCGCTGTTAACTGACCGATCATATTTGGAAGATTCTTATGATGTACTGTAATACGAGCTGCTCCACTTGCTTCTCCAAGATCACAGTTTGGATAGTTTACTGAATTGACAATATTACCATTCTCTAAATAATTCATCAACTGATCCACTGCCATCTCTGCACAGTTTTCTTCTGATTCCTCTGTAGATGCTCCTAAGTGTGGAATTGTGATCACTTTATCTACTCCAGCGATTTCTGCACTTGGGAAATCTGTTACATAATGTTTTACTTTTCCTGATGCTAATCCTTCGATCACTGCCTGATTATCAACAAGTTCTCCTCTGGCGAAGTTTAATAATGTAACTCCGTCTTTCATCTTATCGATAGCTTCTTTGTTGATCATTCCTTTTGTAGAATCCATGTATGGAACGTGAATTGTAATATAATCACATGTCTCAAATAATTCGTCAATGGAAGCGATATGTTTTACCATTCTTGATAAGCTCCATGCAGAACGTACGGATACGTATGGATCATATCCATAAACTTTCATTCCAAGACGATTGCAGATATTTGCTACTAAAACACCGATTGCTCCAAGTCCGATAACTCCGATACTTTTTCCTTTTAATTCGTTACCTGCATACTGTTTTTTCTGTTTCTCAACAAGTTTTGCAAGGTTCTCTTCGGATGCATTTTCCTTAACCCAGTTATATCCACCGATGATATCACGAGATGCAAGTAAAAGTCCTGCAACAACAAGTTCTTTTACACCATTAGCATTCGCTCCTGGTGTGTTGAATGCTACGATTCCCTTCTTTGCATATTCATCTAATGGAATATTGTTAACTCCTGCTCCAGCTCTTGCAACTGCAAGAAGGCTTTCTGGAACTTCAAGATCGTGCATAGCTGCACTTCTTCTAAAAACTGCATCTGCTTTATCTAAGTCATCGATCACTTTAAAATCTTCTGTAAATAAATCTAGTCCTTTACTTGCGATCGGGTTTAAGCAGTTTTACTGTATACATGGCTCCTCCTTATTTGTTCTCTTCTTCAAACTTCTTCATAAATGCTACTAATTTCTCAACACCTTCTTTTGGCATTGCGTTATAAATACTTGCACGCATTCCACCAACTGTACGATGTCCTTTTAGGTTCTCAAATCCTGCTTCTTTTGCTTCCGCTACGAATTTGGCATCCAGATCTTTGTCTCCTGTTACAAATGGAACGTTCATTAAAGAGCGGTCTTCTTTCACAACTGTTCCTTTAAACATTTCACTCTGGTCTAAGAAATCATATAAGATTTTTGCTTTTTCTTCGTTACGTTTCTTCATTGCAGTAAGTCCACCCTGGTCCTTTAACCATTTGAAGACTTTTCCACAGATATAGATTCCGTAGCATGGAGGTGTGTTATACAGTGAATCTGCATCTGCCTGTGTTTTCCATTTTAACATGGTTGGTGTTCCTTCTAACACATCATCTGTGATCAGATCTTCACGTACGATACAAACTACAACTCCTGCTGGTCCAACGTTTTTCTGTACTCCAAAATAGATCACTCCAAAGTCTTCTACATTAACTGGCTCAGATAAAATGCAGGAAGACATATCTGCAACAAGGGTTTTACCTTTTGTATTTGGAATCTGCTGATATTTTGTTCCATAGATCGTGTTGTTATAGCATACATATACATAATCTGCATCTTCTGATACAGGAAGGTCAGAACAATCTGGAATATATGTATATGTTTTATCTTCTGATGAAGCTAAAATGTTTGCTTTTCCATATCTGGAAGCTTCCTGGTATGCTTTCTTTGCCCACTGTCCTGTGATGATGAAGTCTGCAACTTTGTTCTTCATCAAATTCATAGGGATCGCTGAAAACTGCTGGGATGCTCCACCCTGAAGGAATAATACTTTGTAATTATCAGGGATGTTCATTAATTCTCTTAAGTCTGCTTCTGCAGTTTTGATGATATCATCAAACATCTTGGATCTGTGGCTCATCTCCATAACGGACATTCCACATCCTCTATAATCAAGCATTTCCTCTGCTGCTTCTTTTAACACTTCTTCCGGAAGTACTGCCGGTCCAGCTGAAAAGTTGTATACTCTTGCCATTTCTTTTCTCTCCTTTATATGAAAATAAATTAAAAATTACCTTGCCTGCGCCTCAAGATCCGATTTATCAAATGCATCTTCAATAGAACCTCCTGGATTAACCATCGGCCATACTTTGTCATCTAAGTCAATATGACAATCGAGAACTACTGGTTCTCCTGCATTTAAAGCTTCTTTGAATGCATCTTTGAATTGTCCGATATCCGTGATCTTCTTAGCTTGCACCCCAAGTCCTTCTGCGACTTTCACAAAGTCTACTTTGTCCTGAAGTGTTGTATACGAATATCTTTCTTCATAAAACAGATCTTGCCACTGTCTTACCATTCCTAACACGCTGTTATTGATAATAACTTCGATCACTGGAATGTTGTATCGCGAGGCTGTCGCAAGCTCATTTAAATTCATACGGAAACATCCATCTCCTGCAATGTTTACTACGATCTTATCTGGATTACCAACTTTGGCTCCAAGGCTGGCTCCAAGACCGTATCCCATTGTTCCAAGACCACCAGATGTCAAGAATTTACGTGGTTTATCATATTTATAAAACTGAGCGGCCCACATCTGATGCTGTCCAACTTCCGTTGTAATGACTGCCTCACCTTTTGTAATATCATAAATCGCTTCCATGATCTCAGGACATGTTAATCGTCCTTTATCATAAGTTAATGGATACTTTTCTTTATATTCTTTGACCGTATCAAGCCACTCTTTGTGTTCCTGGGCTTCTAAACGGCGATTGATCACTGTTAATACTGCTTTTACATCTCCGATGATAGAAGCTGATACACAAATATTCTTGTTGATCTCGACTGGGTCAACATCAATCTGTAAAATCTTTGCATTCTTTGCAAATGTTTTTGGATTTCCTAAAACTCGGTCACTAAATCTTGTTCCGACTGCGATCAGAAGGTCACAGTGAGATACTCCAAGATTTGATGCTTTTGTTCCGTGCATTCCAAGCATTCCACTATAGCGTTCATCCGTACCATTAAATGCTCCTTTTCCCATGAGGGTATCGCATACTGGTGCATCTACTTTCTCTGCAAATTCTTTTAATTCATCTGCTGCATCAGAGATCACAGCTCCACCACCAACTAAGATATATGGTCGTTTTGCTTCTCTGATCATGCTGATCGCATTCTGGATATCTACTTCTTTGATATATTCACTGGAACGTATGATCTTCGCTGGTTTGTATTTTTCATATAGGGTCGTTGCTGCTGTCACATCTTTTGGAATATCGATCAAAACAGGCCCTGGTCTTCCTGTCTTTGCAATTCTAAACGCTCTTCGGATCGTGTCTGCAAGTTCTTCTATATTCTTTACAATAAAGTTATGCTTTGTGATCGGAATTGTGACTCCGGAAATATCAACTTCCTGGAAGCTGTCCTTTCCAAGAAGGCTGACTCCTACGTTACATGTGATCGCAACAACTGGCACTGAATCCATATTCGCTGTTGCAAGTCCTGTAACGATATTTGTCGCTCCCGGTCCACTGGTTGCAAAGCACACTCCGACTTTTCCTGTAGATCTTGCATATCCATCTGCTGCATGAGAAGCTCCCTGCTCATGAGATGTCAGGATATGTGTAAAATCCTTTTTCTGTTTATATAATTCATCATAAATGTTTAAGATCGCTCCGCCTGGATACCCAAAAACGGTATCCACGCCTTGCTCTTTCAAACATTCTAAAACAATCTGAGCACCTGTCAATTGTTTCATCATTTGATCCTCTTTTCTTACTTAATTACTGTTTGATTTCTAAAACTGCTCCGCGGTTTCCAGATGTAACTAACGATGCATATCTTGCAAGATAACCTGTTGTAACCTTAGGTGTTCTAGGTTTCCAGTTTTCTTTTCTCTTTGCTAATTCTTCGTCAGAAACTTTTACATTTAATGTATTGGCATCGATATCAATTGCAATAATATCTCCTTCTTCTACTAATGCAATCGGTCCTCCAACTGCTGCTTCTGGAGAAACATGTCCGATACAAGCTCCTCTGGAAGCTCCGGAGAATCTTCCATCTGTGATCAGGGCTACGCTTGATCCAAGTCCCATACCCATGATCGCTGATGTAGGATTTAACATCTCTCTCATACCTGGTCCACCTTTTGGTCCTTCATAGCGGATCACTACGACATCCCCTGGTTTAATATCTCCACCTTTGATCGCCTTGATCGCATCTTCTTCACAATCAAAGACTCTGGCTGGTCCTTCCATCTTAAGCATCTCAGGAGCAACTGCAGAACGTTTTACAACACCTGAATCTGGTGCTAAATTTCCTTTTAATACAGCAATTCCACCAGTCTGGCTGTATGGATCGTCGATCGGACGAATAACTTCTGGATTCTTGTTTACGCATCCTTCAATGTTCTCTGCTACTGTCTTACCTGTTGCAGTGATAAGATCTGTATGAAGAAGATTCTTCTTATTTAATTCATTCATAACAGCATAAACTCCACCAGCTTCATTTAACTCTTCAATATATGTATGTCCTGCTGGTGCAAGATGACATAAGTTTGGAGTTCTCTTACTGATCTCATTTGCCTTCTCAAGATTCAGATCAACACCTGCTTCATGTGCGATTGCTGGTAAATGAAGCATACTGTTTGTACTGCATCCAAGTGCCATATCAACTGTTAAAGCATTCTCAAACGCTTTCTCTGTTAAGATATCTCTTGGGCGGATATTCTTCTCTAATAATTCCATAACCTTCATACCTGCATGTTTTGCAAGACGGATTCTTTCAGAATATACAGCTGGAATTGTTCCATTTCCCTGTAATCCCATACCAAGAACTTCTGTTAAACAGTTCATAGAGTTTGCTGTGTACATACCGGAACATGATCCACATGTAGGACATGTTTTGTTTTCAAATTCGTCTAATTCTTCTTTTGTGATCTTACCTGCTGCATAAGATCCAACAGCCTCAAACATGCTTGATAAGCTTGTTTTACATCCTTTTACACGTCCGGCAAGCATTGGTCCGCCACTGACGAACACTGTGGGTACATTAACACGTGCAGCGGCCATTAATAGTCCTGGTACATTCTTATCGCAGTTTGGAACCATAACTAAAGCATCAAACTGATGTGCTAATGCCATACATTCTGTAGAATCAGCGATCAGATCTCTTGTCACCAGTGAATATTTCATTCCAACATGTCCCATGGCAATTCCATCACATACTGCGATCGCTGGGAATACAACTGGTGTTCCACCTGCCATAGCAACTCCAAGTTTTACTGCATCTACGATCTTGTCAATATTCATATGCCCTGGCACGATCTCATTATACGAACTTACGATTCCAACCAATGGCTTTCTCATCTCTTCTTTTGTGAAACCTAATGCGTTAAATAACGATCTTTGAGGTGCAAATGCTTCTCCCTCTGTAAATGTATTACTCATAAAACTAACCTCCTAGTATAATATATCTCATTCTATCTATGATGATCATCGAATTCTTATTTGATCTGATCAATGATCAGCTGTCCCATTTCTTTACATCCGACTTTCTTCATTCCATCTGACATAATATCAACTGTTCTGTATCCATCTGCTAAAACTGCTTTGACTGCTTTTTCGATCTCATCTGCTTCTTTATCTAGATCAAATGAATAACGAAGCATCATAGCTGCGGAAAGAATTGTTGCGATTGGGTTCGCAATATCCTGTCCTGCGATATCTGGAGCTGATCCGTGGCTTGGCTCATATAACCCAAACTTACCTTCTGCAAGACTTGCTGATGATAACATTCCAATAGAACCTGTGATCATACTTGCTTCATCTGATAAAATATCGCCAAACATATTCTCTGTTAAGATCACATCAAACTGACGTGGATTATTGACTAACTGCATTGCACAGTTATCAACTAACATATGTTCATATGTAACAT
>ENA-OQNJ01000131-OQNJ01000131.1-human-gut-metagenome-genome-assembly--contig:-NODE-131-length-18582-cov-2.671309_pt1 | contig 18582 bp, 15 predicted proteins | sample MGYA00242630_ERZ504882 | MGnify/ENA primary metagenome ERZ504882 (study PRJEB26092, sample SAMD00036408) | human gut metagenome | host: Homo sapiens | study: EMG produced TPA metagenomics assembly of... | reverse complement strand
GTTTTGGCTGTGTCCGTAAATCCCGGACCAGCGTCACCTTTATCGCCCTTGAAATCACCATTGGCGATACCATCCTTCAATTCTTGTAATTTATTGATAGCCACCTTTGCAGCGTCGATAGCATTTGCAGCATTTGTGGCGGCAATATCAGCATATTGGGAAGATATGTTAGCACTGGATTCGGCTGTTTTTACGGCTGAATCAAATTTTGCCGTTATTGATTCCACTTCTTCAGCTTTATAGATAGGAGAGGAATTGCTGGTATTGAGCGTGTCAAGAACAGGCAAGGACGCCTCTAGTGTATTAAAGTTGTATTTAAAGGTCGAAATATTTCCGATACTTTCAATGCTATAGAATCGAACAGAAAAAGATACCGTAGCCGCCTCGGCTGTCACAGTATTTCGGATTGTCCAGCCAAAAATTATTTTTCCGGGAATAGTTGTAATATCAATCTGAGTAACAGGAAAGAATCCTTCGCCAAGTTCAACTCCAGTAGATCCCACCATTTTGTACTGGACGATACAGGTCTCTTCGCTTAGATCATGGTCGTCAAAATAACGGTCAATCTCGAAGAAAATGGTCTCTGCATTATGATCGCCCTTAACACCAAGAAATTTGAACGCCGTAGGGATCGTAATGGCACGAGTATCAGCGTTGATAACAAAACGAGGCTCTTTCTTGGTATTGATTGATAACACAGAAACGCCGCCCATATTCTGAATATTAGCAAGGCGTCTCATGTAATCTTCTTGTGTAGTGGTCATTTTATTCCTCCTTTCTCATTTTTATAGCGGCTGCTTTTTGTAACTCGAAAAGTTCAGCAGCCGATTTTTCACCAAGAATATCGACCACTTCGTTATATGGCATATAAATCACGCGCGGCTCAACGTCTCCAAGCTCGATAAATCTTTTGTTTGCGTAATAGTACGAGGCAAGAACACGACCTTTGTGTGCGTAACAAATATTGGTACTGCGATGATCCGGAGTGCCAAAGCATTCATAGTTATAGCCGGAGCAACCGCCGCAACCCATCGCCACTGGGCATTCAAAACACTCTTTGGTTGACTGACTTTCTCGCGTAATAGCGTCCAACATAATCTTGGTATCCTGCTGATGCTTTGTTTTGTACAGTCCATCGAAACAATTACCGAGGCACATCGGCGCTGCTTTCTCTTTGCCGACTGAAATAGGAGCATAGCGAATACACGGATAAGCTTTACCATCAGGGGTAAAAGAAAGCATTGAACCAGTGCCACCACAGTAATTGCTATTATCGTTCGGAGACACGGGATGTCCAGTATCGTCGTTCAACATTGTAATATAAACGTCGCTTTTATCTCGATAAGCCAATCAGACAAGTCTTTTAACGCGAAATAAATATTTGAAGCGTCCTCTTTTGTATAGACTGGCTCATATGCGAAGTTGCAGTGAATGATTTTACAGCCCTCGTTAATCATCATCTTTACGCTGGGGCAAATATACTTAACAGAATCAGGCACAAATGTCATTTTCGAATTATACCAGCCATACTTTTTTGCATCCTGAAATGCCGCATATGCCTTAGAAAAAGACCCGACGCCATTTACGTCAACGCGAAAAGCGTCATGTAATTCTTGGATTCCATCAATAGAAACGGTGATACCCATTAAATTGTGATATTTCATAAACAGGTGTTGTGCTGCTGGAGTAAACCAAAGTTGTCCATTGGTAGCGAAACTGATGCGAGACATAGGGGCAAATGGAATATTCCGTTTCCAACACTGTTCAAAATAATAATCACAAATATGTTCAATTAGTTCGGCCTCAAGCAGTGGCTCTCCGCCAATAAAATCCAAAACAAGAGCTTTGGTTCGATGGGTAATAAAATCGCCATCATCTTTTTCGTATTGGTTTAAGAGATAATCTACGATTTTTTTACCAGTGTCAAGAGTCATAGCTTCGCATTCTTTGCAATGTTCATAGCAATAAGAACAATTCAGATTGCAGGCCCCAGTCACTTGGAATGTTACATTACGAACGGTTTGGTTGTTAAAACCATCAAGAGACGGGAAAAGCTGGCGAATATGTTCAGCGTAATCGTCCATCCGTGTAAAGTTTTTTACCATTCGCATTCCACCTCCTGCTTATAGAAATCGAACTTATACTGAACAGGAAGATACCCCAGTAATTGATTGAACAATGCATTTTTAGCGCAAGTAAATTCAATCCAAGATTTTTGATACTGGGTACGATAATCTTCAATCATTCTCTTGAGGTCATCAGACGGTGTCTCAGAATAACTTTTACACATAACAGAAAGCATTGCTTTGTAACTTTCAGTGATATAAAATCGACGCTCAATTTCTTCGGAGACTTCACGATCTAATTCAAAAGTCTTTTTAGTCATATAACCCCTTTCCAATACGATAATTATCGAATTTCTTTTCAATATCTGGGAATTCCTCTTCAAGTGTCTTTACTTGATTCATCAAAGAAATAAATAGATGTGGACGGAATTCTTTTTCGGACTCAATAGCATATAAGACTGTATTTGCCACGATGTACATAGCCTATTTTTGTTTATCGTTTTGAGGTTCAATACTCAAAATCTTTTCAATGCGATCCGTAGAAAGGGCTTTTGTGTCTGCTATATATTTTTCAGCGTTTGGATAAACTCGAATGGCTACAGCATATGGATATAAGATTTTCTCTGCATCAGATAATTGATACTTACAACTAGCGGCCGCGAGTTTGATAACGCGCTTGACATAACTCAGCCATCGAGAAAAAGGAACTTCTTCCAACTCTGGGTTCTGTAGACAGGACAAATACCCAAGCCAAAAAGGGAAGGTGAACTTTTGAGGATCTGATTCATAAGGAACAGAAAATCCGCCTTCGGGAATTGGCTCCATTAACAGAAAATCATAAAGAACTAGGTTTCTACGATAAGCGGCATCTGTCATAAAGGGGCATTTTACAAAGATCTTTTCTACAGGTTTATTGCTGTTCATTTTTGCACCTCCTTTAATTATTCAGACCAACACCACAATTCCCAGAGCAATGGGTGCCACATCCGTTACCAGTACACCAACCCTCACATCCCGTGCAACCGTGGCAACTGCCTTGACAACCGTTCTTGCAACTTCCCTGACACTGGTTTTCACAAGTGCCTGAACAACCATCACAATCACCGCTGCAACCAGAACAACCACTCTTGCAAGTTCCAGAACAATCACCGCTACAACCGGAACACCCAGAATAACAAGCGGAAGAACACAATCCTGTGCAACTAGAACGGCAACCACTGGAAGATCCGGTTAAACTCTTAGACGATAAATCATTGATTTTAACAAGGCAGTCTTTCAGCGTTTGTGCATAAACCAAAGATTCTTTGTCAGGAGTTGGGGTGTTTCCATCGATAGCATTCAATGGAGTCGTGATTTTCTGAATATGCTCGTATGTGATAAATTTTCCATTCGCCGGAGTTTCAGAAAACTGCCACGATGTTCCCTTGTATGTAGAAATAGAACCTGAACTATTCGCGTTAGAACGACGAGTAATTTCAGTGTTGATGAGCTTTTTTAACGAAGTAAAATCTTCTGGACTAATCAGTCCACCCTGTTCAGCCATAAAAATCACCCCTTTACTCGCACACGAATGCGACGCTCACAGAATAAATCATCGCCCTCTACTGCGTAACCAACAACAATATCCGGTGAGACAATCTCCCCGACCTCAACAGCACGACCAATCCCGGGAACCTTAGAAGGAACAATCAAATCACCGGTTTTGACCTTACCAATCACTCGCACGCGCACACGGCCAGCGAGAGATACCGGAATATATTTATCGATATTATAGTTGTCCAGAGAGGAACCATTGTTCGGTAAATCTCCACCAATGAGCATTGCGTATTCATCCGTGTGAACACCAACCACTCGTTTAGAAGTGTCGTCAGCTCGGACATACCGCTCCGTCTGACTATCTGTGTCAAGAGCAATAATATCGCCCGGCTGAGTTGTCCCACCACGCGGGAAAAGCTCTGCGTAGTCATTATAAACAGCGCCGTATGCTTTGCTAAAAATAGCCACACCAGAATTATTGACGTAATAATTAGTAGAGCCGAAAAATAACGTACCGTTCATAATTCCGCCAGAAAGGGGAAGAGCTCCAAGGTTGATGCAGGCTTTGATTGCTGTATCACCACCCGTACCGCCATGTTCAATCGGAATAATACCAGACTGAATGTCGGCAGCGTCATGTTTATGACTCTCGGTAGTTGTTCTTAGCTCTTCGACAGAAGCACGAATATCTGCATGAGAATGTTCGTCTGTATTGTGAGTTTGAATTGTTTCATCAATATAATTTCTGGCGTCAGCAATATCATCAGCATAATCTGTAAAGTCAGTGGGCAAAGTTCCTTTCAGTGTTTTTAAGTCTTCTACAATCTGCAGACTTTCATCGCGCTTCTGACTGGCAATATCACTGCTCGCTTTAGCCGCAACCTCTGATTCTTTAGCTTTATCCGCACTGTTCTTGGCAGCATCTGTAAATCTTTTAATATACGACTCTATCGTACTTGTGAACATTCGCTCTACAGCCATAATAGAATGCTTCAAACGATTGATAGTGTCGGCATTTATCAATGCATTTCGGAGACGAGGATTTGAATTCAGTACAGCTTGTGCGTTAGTGTAATTGCCATTTTCCATCGCAGCACGATATTGATTTGCCGCGCCGATCAAACTAGAAGAAATATCCTCAGAGTTCGTCCAATTATCACAGCTTGCTGGAAAGTTTGTGTACTCAAGGTCGGCATATTTCCCGTCTTCGTTTAAAATCCAATCACTCAAAATTTTCCCTCCAATCAATATTTGTTTTTGACAATATAAGGATAATAGGGCCAATAACGGCTCATAGTAACCGTCATAGTACCATCTCCCAGCGAAATATCTATTTTCTTAATTAAAAAATCGACGGGCTGATTTCCGGTATTGATATATTTGGGAGTATACGAAATTTTCTGATTAACATCTAACCATGGAATCAGTACGCATTCTACAGTTACGTTATCAGTCAAACGGCTAAGAGTCCAGTGTTTGTACTCAGCACAGTTCATGGCAGATTCATTAGTCGTATAATTTTCGTAGTCTTCTCCGCTCAGAATCTCATTGCGCCGCCCAAGCTTTTCAATAGTAAACCGAGAACTATTTATCCAATCAACATCCGCTGCGTTTGACAAGCAAACATATCGAATGTACTTGCAATTTTCAGCTTCTTTATCCTTTTCCTTCTCTTCATCAGTAGGTTCCTTATCAACAAGCTTGACCATAACGTGGATTTGTTGTTCCCCCTGATAATAAAAGTGCTTAGTATTAGAATCATATTTAACGACAATCACAGTGTCTTCAGGAATGGTTGTCCCATCAATCAAGACATCGTTTCCTTGATCGTCAACATTACGAGCATACAAATCGTATGTTCCGTAACTCAATGATTTAGTAGACGTTGTAAGATTTCCGTTTGAATCAGCAGCCTGCACAGTTAAACGGAGCGAGACAAGAATTTTTACGTTCTTCTTGAAGCCAGTTGTGGGAGTGGTAAAAGCGACCGTCAATTCAGAAGGAGAGTCCTCCATAGATGTAAAAGTTGCGTTTGCAGTAACTGTAGTCGTATCGCCACTAACAGAAAAAGTTGTTTTGTCTTTCGCAGAAAAAGCATCGTATTCAACTGACGCTCCCCACAGCTCGACACAATTACGAATCTGGGAATAATCGTATGTACAGTCTTCGGAAATGACGAGATCTTCAAAATCGGAAGCGCTCATAATTGTCAAGGCATCATATCCGGTAGGAATCTCAGAGCAGATAAATGTAGTTCCGTCAAAATACATCTCAAATGGATAATACAAATCACGCAGTTCAGTGAGTATCTGCCAGATAGTCGCACCAGTATCATATTCAAGGTCATACGGAACACTCCGGTTCCAATATCCAACGACGCAATCCTCCATACCACTCAAGCGAAATGTTTTTGCGATCGCGTTACCAATGTCTGAACCAACAGGTATTTTTGTTTTCTGGCCTGTTAAAGTACCGCCAAGCGTTCCATCGAGCTTTGCGACTAGGTCTACGCATGAAATACTAAGGATATGTTCAGTGCTGCTGTATTTGAAACCGTTCTGATTGAAAGCGTACACCCCTTGAGAATACCAGTACAATTTACTGTTAACTGACTCCATACCGATATAAAGCCTTACATATTTATTGGCCTATTCATCTCCGAGCATAGAAGAAATGTCTTTATTCCCCTCCAGATATATAGAAGCAGAGAATGTTCGTCGAATATCTGCGTCCGAATCGATAGAAATAGAACCATCAACAGTCAAGCCTTCAAGTGAATTTAGAAGATTCATGTCAGTGTCAAGCAATTCTATCTTACAATAGAGATGTTTAACACGTGTTTTAAGCAATGCGAGCTCTGCTTGTGAAGGAGTATAGTTTTTCATGGCACACCTCCATCTATCGTTATGATGTCGTAACAACTACAGAACATGTGGCAATCAGATTGTCCATAGTCGCAGTAATTGTTGTAGACCCCGGGGAAACTCCTTCAACCACGCCTTTATCAGTGACAGTCGCAATTTTCGTATCCGCGCTCTTCCATATGACAACATTCTGAGAAGCACCTGATGGATAAGTTGTGTACTCTAACTTGTGATTGTTGCCAACACTGAGCGTAAATTTGCTCTCAGTTAGACTAAAACTTTGAGCAATAATGCGAACTCGGGTTGCAGATGCGATAATTGTGACATTGCCATAAACAGAAGGAATATTGATTTCGTGACTTACTTTACCGGTGGATTCATCAACACGCTTAATATAAGTCGTGTTTGTGACGTTTAAGCCGCCCATAAAAACAACAACGCCACTGATTTCGTAGTCTTCAACAGGAGAAAGAGTGGCAGTATATGTTTTGCCTTCGGAAATGGTAGTATCCGTGTTGTCTGAATCGACATAGTAGAAATTGTTCGTGATATTGTAGGTTTCTTCTCCGGTTCTGCCTGTCATCACGTTCACAAAACCATTATTTAGCATATCATTGTCATCGTTAACGCTTCCAACCTCCGTAAAGTCAAAGCTTAAAGTAACCTTGTCAGGATGTTCAGAGTTCGAAGACTTGACGTTACCATCAATAGCAACCATCCAGATGCGGCCATCTTCAATTTTCAAAATTTTAGTACCGCCATTTGTGAGCCAATCAATCATATCTTCACGATACCAATGACTATGCGCCACATCGAAAGTATCATTTTTTAGATACCGAATAGCTGTACCAGAAAAAGAGCCTGAAGTGTAGTTTGATTTGCCTCCGAAAAATACAAATGGATATTTACGATTTAGGGTTGTCACAACAGATGATTGACGATTTCGATCGGTTTCAGTGATTGAAGGGTCGAGCAAAATATGATAACTTACAGTTCCATCTGTGATGATAGCTCCATAAAATTTACTTTGAACAGTTGTCTTGATATATGGAAGCTCTGTTCCGTCACTAAGAACGGGTACTAAAGCGTACTCGTACTCTGTTTCTCGCCCACGTGCAAAATAATCGTTGTAAACAAAATTGATGTTTCCATGTCCGGCAAGCTGCTCATAAAGCAAGACCCACGGTTTTTGATCTGCCCCGATTTCGCGGCGCTTCAACTTGATTTCGTGCAGATCCGAGCCATATTCAAAGTTGGAGCCACCAAGAGTTTTTTGATTAAAATCAGCAAAGAGCAAAGTATCTTCCGTCCATTTCATACCTGAATCATAAAAGGTAGAGAACTCGTCAGGAGGTCCTGAAAGATAGACACCGTCGTAAATACCATTTTGAATCACAAACCCTGCCAGAGAAGGATTCCCAGCACAAGGGAGGCGTCAGAGCCAGTTCCGAACAAATCATATCCCAGAAAGTTCATTCTTCCACCTCCCTAATCGTAATATCATAAGCATTATCTTTATGCTGTAGGCAAATCAGCACGTCCATACTGGTTCGTTTCATGTAGTTACTGTCAATAAAATAAACGTCGGAATATGCAAAACCGCCATCCTCGCGAATGATTTTCAGCATAGCATAAAAATATTCGGACTGGTTGGCGGGAAGATAGCTTTCGTAAGGAAGTTTAGAAAAAGCTCGAATATTAGTGGAAATAACGCCTCTATATATCATTCCATCCTGATCGAACGAGAATTCTACGATGTTTTTTCGAACGACAGGACGAACCTTGAATGCCATCGCATAGTCTTTGACATTATAGAACTCCATTTGATACGGAATATCGAACGTGACTTTTTCACCATGAGTCAAATCCACAGCATAACCACCAGATGATGTTACATAAGAAATCTGGTCTTTTGTTATTCCAGAAATATCAGCAAGATGGCTTGAAATAGCAACATATCCGTCACTTAATTTATTCTTACACTGTAAAAAAGTGCCTCCTTCTGCGCTCGCATAATATTTTGTTTCGAACTGAATAAAGCCAGTGTCCAAAGAATAACCATTACGAGTTGTGCCAGTTCCACGAATATAAAACACGGTTCGATTCTCCAAACCGTTTACTGTAAAAGACGCTCCTACAGCTCCATAGAATACTGCAGATTCGTTAATCAGATTCTTGCTTTCATCGTATAAATGATACTGGTAGGTACTTAATGTTTCACCCTGTACGGTTACATACTGATACGCTAACAGAAACAAAATCGAGGAAGTAGGGATAATATTTTCAGTATTAGAAGAAAGCCCGTCGAAGCTCAATATTGGTTTTTCTTTGCACCAAAGAGGAATAGGGTCACTGAAATCACCATATTCGTCTTCGCCAGAAAGTCTGACCTTGACGCGGATAGTATAGTTACGAGACTGATTGTCGAGCCAATCTGACGAAGTGATTTTATAACCATAACCAAGACTAGCAGTGAAACCTGTCACAGCGTTTGTAACACTTCCGAGCAACTTGTTGGTCATGCTGTCATACACTTCATAGCAATACGTGGTCGTTGCCTTTTCCAGCGCGGCAGTCTTCTCTGCTACATTGTCTTTGTCATCCCAAATCTTTCCCTGAACATCATGCATGGCCCAGCCGACAAATGTGCTTGTTTTACCATAAGTTTTCTTTAGTTCGGCCTCACTCCAACCAGCGATAGCGCTGACATCACAGGCGGACAGGGGAGCACCATCAAAAGTGTCTCCTTCAACCGCAGCAATCATTTTTTTGACAGTGATTGCACTTCCACCAACCGTCTCTGAGATTCCTTCCGCATCAACGGACAAGATATTTGCGGCCACAAGGCCATTGGTCATAGCAGTTGCTTTCGTTTTGACATCAGATAAATATTTTGAAATTTCAGATTGAGTGAGCGGGACAAGTTCGCCATTGTCAGTCTGGAACAGAGGAGTATATGCCACCTGTAGACTGCCCATTTTATCATCACACCCGAGAACGGTAGAATAGTCACCCTCAGAAATGATGGTTTCGTTCGCATTCATCTCGTTCACGAAGGTCTGATACTTCGCAATATTTTCAGCTGTCCATACAATTCGAGCACGATTGAGATTGTCAATATTCCCATAGGTTTCAACACCACGGCTTTTAATAGCAGCGATAGTAGTCTTCTGCTTCTCAATGGCCTGATCGTATGCTTTTTGAGCATTATTATATAATGTACCGTCATAGGTGGTTGCCACCTTAAAATATGCGGTAGTCCCTTCGTTTGCATCAAAAACAGAAATGGGGGACAGTATAGGTTTCGCCAAGGTAGAATCACCTCCTAAAATTAAAAAGCCGCACTTGCAGGGTTATCCGTCATTGGCGGAACTACCTGCATTTTGCGCGGCTTAGAGTTTATGAAGAATCAGCGTATTGTAGTTGCTTTGAGCAGCAGTCACCGCAACCCGTTCTCCAACCTTGAAGAACTGACTGGATTTAATCGTGTATTCCTGTCCAGCAGAAGTTACGATGTATTTTCCGTTGCTGGTTCCTGTTACAACACCAAAGAAGGTCTTGTCAAACGAAGCATCCTCAACAACACGTCTGGCAGTATCGCAAATCATCTTCGCGAGTTCACTGACAGCTTTTCTGAATCAGTCACTTAACGCACCTCCTTATCGTTTACTACATTCCTGATAAATCGCATTAGGCAGACCCTGAACGATTTCACGAGCCAGACCATCAACGTCGCCAATCGGCTTCTGAACATAGATGTCGCCAATGCTGATAGACGGAGCCTGGCTGCGATTCTGAACATTTGCGGTAAGACCGCCGTTCTTTGCGAGCTGCCTCTGGAACCATGCATCAGGATTACCGCCCAAATCAAAGAGCTTAGATGTAATATCAGCAGGAACAACGCCGTCACCAGTCTCAAGATAGGTATAGCGCCCAGCTTCAGGCTGGCGGACGATAAGTTCCTGGCCCTTCTCATCAACATTATAAGTACCAGACTTGTTAATGCTGCGAGAACCGGTAGCTTTCTTGCCTGTGATTTTATCGACTTTATCTTTGACCCAATTCTTTGCCGAATTAGTCTTCTCAGAGACGGCCTCTTTGATATTGTTGTAGGTCTCTTTCACCTTATCAACAATTTTTTCAGCAGTCTCTTTGGGATGAGTCACTGCGTCTTTAGCTTTAGACGCGACTTCCTTGCCTTTGGTGTACGCATCTTTTGCAGCCGCCGCAATCTCTTGAGCCGCTTCCTTCGGATGAGTGACTGCCCAGGTGACTTTTTTGCCGGTCTTGACTGCACTTTCAACTGCTGAAGCAATCAGTTCTGTCGGATGAGTAAGTAGATGCAATGCCTTTTGAACCATGTTCGGGTCATTGGATTCATTGTATTTTGTCAGCTTATCCACAGTAGAACCAAGAGAATGCTTATTCAGCCATGTACCAAGCTTGCTGTTGGAGAACTTCTCGAAAAGCCCTTGGATAGTCTCCTTGATCTTGCTAAAGCTAAACGATGCAGAAGGTCCAATATTGGCATCCATCGAATTGCCATAATAGCCGCCACCGCCAGACAAACCAGAAGCCGGAGTGGTATTCATGGTGTTCTCAACTTTTGGCAGCCAGTTTGACAGGATGTCGCTAATATTTGACGTATCTGCATTGTAATCAGCAAAAATGGTCTCAACCAGCTTATTGATTGCAGTAGAAGCGTCCGTAGACATGTCGGGAGACAGGGAATAGAGGTTGTCCCATCCATTCTTATACACGCTGCCCATGCGCTGGAACATCTCAGCACACAATTCTTTGATTTGGTCGTTCGTCAGATCTTTGTTGCCCATGGCAGCGTCCATCGTATTGGTGATCATGCTGCCCATCCGGTCAAAGATGGTACTACCGATGGTGTCAATCTGCTCTTCAGACAGTCCGGCATTTTTGCCAAGCCGCTTCCACACTGTATCAAACTTATTACGCAGGCGCTTCATCTGGTTGTTCGCCAGACTCTTCGTAATAGATATCAGATCACCCTTGGTTTTGGCATTCTTCAGGTCGTCAATAGGCAGAGAACCGACCGAATTGCTGGATTCTTTCATGGCATCAGATAGCCATTTCTTTGGATCTTTGCCGATTTCCATCAGGTTCTCTGTAGTGTCAGCCGGAATAACGCCATCGCCCTTTTCGAGATAAGTCATTCGACCCTTTGCGGGATTACGAACAATTATCTCTTCGCCCTCTTCGTCAACATTGTACGGAGCTGCTTGGTCGATATGCTTGTCACCCTTAGCACGGCCCCAGTTCCAAGGCCAGATTTTCCAAGAACCGATGCCCTTCTTTTTAGAGCCGCTATCGCTTGAACTCTTGCCCCAGTTCCACGGCATAAGTTTGCTGATAAAGCTACCAACACCCTTTACCGCTTTGCTGATAGTAGAACCGATGCCCTTGATGACATTAACAATTCCGGAGCCGATTCTTTTAATACCGGTTCCAAAGCTGCCTCCGCCAATTGCACTGACAGCAAGAGTACCACCAAGCAAGATCTTGCCGATGACAGGAATATGACTGACCGCAGCCGCAATAGTTCCGGCAACACCCGTACCACCTGTAGTGCCAATAACGGTGCTGACAGTCTTACCGATTCCTTTGAAAATACCAGCAATACCAGAGAACAGCTTGGTTCCACCCAATGTAGTACCAATGTCACCAAAAATTGAGCCAAGCCCGCCAACTGCTTTTTGGGCAATAGATACGACTCCACTAAACCCTTTTTGGAAGATAGACTTCAATCCGCCATTACCGGAGAAGATCCCCTGCGCAGATTTAGCTATGGACGGTTTTGCGGCATCCAGTCCAGTAGTGATGCCATCACCGACGCCAGACTTTATAACTGGAACAATATCGGCTGTAAGTTTACTACTAGCACTGCCATCGCCGATTCCAAGGATACTCTTTCCTGCATCCAAGAGGCGACCAAAGAATCCCTTACCGGAACTCTTGTCGGAGAACGTACCAATGGCACGCTGCAGTCGATTGAACAGGCCGGTAATACCACCACTCTGAGTAGTCCCAGTACTTAAACCATTTAGAACGTCGTTCAGTTTAACCAGAGTATTAACCAAATTGGTCAGATTGGTGACGACATTGTTGACATTAGTTGCGCCCTGAATCGCCTTCATGCTGGCGATGACATTATCTTTGTAACCATCAAGACCGGCGGTCATCTGGTCGAATGTCATGCCCTGAATCTTCGCAGCATATTCCTGTTTCTTCTGATAGTCTTCGTAGCTAGAACCAATCAGGTTGATCAGTTCAGTATACTTGTCTTTCAGCTTGTTCAGTTTATCAATCTCGTCGTTTAGAGCGTTCTCGCGCTGTTTAGAGTTGAGATTATCACGAGCTTCTTTGATGGCGGATTCATCAGCCTGCCACTCATAACCATTAGAGGTGTAGACACGGACGGTTTTCTGAGTCTCGGCTTTTTCAAGCTCGGCTTGCAATTTCGCTAGTTCGATAGCCTTCTCTTGCTCGTCGTTTGCGTTCTGAAGAGCTTCGATTCGTTTATCAATCTCCTCGGTCATGGCATCGCCATAAATCTTGAGGTCGTTGGAATTGTTATCGTTGAACTTATTAAAAACATCAAGCAGGGAAGAGAAGAGGTCTTTCAGATTAGAGAAGATAGTTTGAAGGGTTTGAGCCTCAGTGCCCATGCCTTTCATGTGGTCAGTGACATCCCAAGTGCCATCGGCAACCTTTTGAAGGATTTCAGCATAGCGCTTGCCAATATCAGTGCCTTCATAATCAGAGGCGAGTTTTTGTAGCTGTGCAACATAAAGCGCACGGAACGCCTCTTTATTGAACACAAGCTTATCACCCTGAAGCTCAAGGCAAGCTGTGTACTTTACGTCAAGCCCCATTAACTTCTGGATTGAATCTTGACTTAAATCACCATAGGCGTTATATTCGTCCACAATATCGGACAGGTCATTGAATGCACTTTGGAAGTTGTCCATCCGATTATTGATGTTTTCCAAAGTAGAACCTATGCCGTTGATATATTCCTCAATACTGATAACATTGTTCTTAATCTTATCCTCGGCGTCTCTAAAACCTTGGGCAAGATATTTTCCAGCTTTACCGCCAGTTTGTTCACAAGCAGTAGCCATACCATCAAGCTTTTCGAGGAACATCTGCTTAAAGGCATCGCTGTTATAATCAACCAATCCAGTTTCTGGATTTAACGCTCCAGCAAACCGTTCAGCCGTAAACAAATCAGTGTTATCATACAGATCACGAATTGCCTGATACTGTTTGTCAACACCATCTGCATCAAGAGCGCCAAAAGGATTCTCAATCTTATTCTTACCGATATCAGAAAGACTGGAAAATGCGGATTTTATAGCGTCCGTCTTTTCCTTGGCTTCGTCCATCGCGGTGCCGTAGCCCTTGATGGCATCAGTCAACTGCTCGAAAGAGATGGTTGTTGAGTCTACATTCTGATCAAGATAATTCAGAATTTTATTCATCTCATCAGCTGATTTTCCGCCATCTTTTGCGGCATTCGCTTCCTTGAGTTGTTCCTTCACAAACTTACGGAACTGCTCTACATTGATTTGGAGCTTATTGCCCTGCTTTGTCAGACAGGCCGTAAACTTATCGTCCAGACCAACCAAAGACTTTGCTGTGTCAGCACACAGATAACCATACTGGTTATACTCCTTCATTGCCTTATTTAAGGTATCGAAGGCAGAAGCCACATCAGTTACAGATTTGGCAGTATTCTTATTCCGGTTCTTGGTTTCCTTATCAAAACCATTCATGTGCTGACGGAACTTATCCGAATTGCCCATGATTTGGTCAACAGTTGCGTCCAAAATATTTAAACCAGAAGCAAGGCCAGCATAGACTTCCTTAGTCCTTTCTGGGTCAACAGACCATGCTGCATCTCCATTTGCCAAGAACTCCTGTGCTGCAGCGGCTGTCATAGATGCTTTTGCAAACTCGCCAAGGGCAGGACAGACCCGTTCAGTCAAAGCTGTTGCTTGGTCTTCTGTTGCCTTGGTTGCATCCTCGACAGCATCCTTCTTTTCGCCCTGAGCAATCTTTGCAAGCTCCGCATTTGCCTTCTCAACAGAGCCATGGCCGCAGACTGATACTGAGCAGCAATCATACCCTGATACTCTCGGTATTCACCTGAAGCTGACCATCAACGGATTCGAGACAACTCAGATACTCGAAGTCTTCATTAAGAAGGGTTTGGAGTGTGTCTGCACTCAGATAGCCATATTTATTGTATTCATCAATAGCGGTGGTCGCATTCTTATAAGCAGTCTGAATCTCATCAATCTTAGAGGAGACATCCTCCATCTTCTGGGAAGCTTGTACTACCGCGTCAACACCATTTGCAGAAGACTGAGCTACAATACCAACCTGTACGAGAGCCTGAGTAAAAGCGTTCACGCCATCTGTATCGGCAGAGAAATCCATATCTGTCAATGCTTTACGAAGTGCCGCCAAGGCTTGCGCCTGTTCGTCAGTCAAGCCTTCATTCGTGCCCCATAAGAGATCGTTTAGTTTGCTTGCATCAAAGTCATCAATGGTATTTTTTAGAGTTTCGATTGCAGAATTGACCTTATCGAAACTATAGCTTACGTCCATACCATTGCTTTTGCCGTCGCTCCAAAAGTCAATAGCTTGGAGTTTTCTACGAGCATTTACATTCTCATTGACGGCATCAGTAGAATCATTGTAAGCATCTGCATCATCCTGAAGCGCGGCTTGCTCATCCATTAAATACTGATAAACAGTATGGTAAGCACCACCTGCGGCTCGTTGTGCCTCAGTCGTATTCTGAACAATGTAATCCAGAGCCTTTCCAAGTTCGGAATAATACTTTGCAATAGAATCTGGGTCGTTCAAATTCTTTACGCCGAAATTGCCGCTCTTGTTGAAAACATCAATTCCAGCATCCTTTAACTCATTCATAATGCCAAGGTTAGCATTTGCAGAAATAGAACTAAAGAAATGGGAACGATTATTATCCTTAGCGGTCTTAACAAGCTTGTTACCCTGAGCGTCTTTAGACTGAATCAATTTAGATTCGGATGCTTTGAGCTGTTCCTCTGTAATATCTTTCAGCAAACCAAGTTGCTCTTCGTATTTGCCATTTTGAAGGTCAAGCTGGTTCACTTTGTTTTCATCAAGAGTTCCCTGCTCTTTAGCGAGAGCTAAAAGCTCCTCTTGAATGTCTTTCGCCTGGTCGAAGTCTTCTGTGTTCCAACCAGACTTGTCACCAAGTTCTTCGTAGGCATCGACTAAATCCTTCAAAGAAGAAGTCGTGTTGTTGGCCGCATCGGCAGCTTCTTTCGTTTTAGTAGCTGCTGTATCAATCCGCTGTGTATAGCTTGTAATCGCACCAATAAGAGAGGAAACTACAAGCCCAGTAACAACACCAAGGGCCATATTCAAAAGTAACGCAGCACCACGAAGAGCCAAAATCTTTAACTTCGTAGCATCAATTTGGGCTTGACCAGAGATTAGCCATTTGATAAAATCAGATATGGAAAGATTTGTCTCGCCCAAAGCCTTTTTGTATGCTTTGTATTGCGCGATTAAGTCAACAAGAGACGCTTTTATTTTAGAAAAGGTCTGAATTTGTAATTTTTGAGTGTTAGCATCTACCGTGAAGAAAGTTAATATCGATTTCGAGGAGAAGAGAAATCATGGAAGAATATGTACGGTATTGCCCATTTTGCGACAAATATTACCATAAAAGAGATTTGCTGTGCGCGTTTTGTTTGAGAGATACTATTCTATTGCCTCAATGGAACGGAATGAACGAACAGAAAAAAATCAATTGGAGGTTTACAAACAGACCCAAAAGAGATATCTCAGAATTAGATCCGAATTTTGTTAAAGAGATGCAAGATAAAGCCAATGTCTTTGACGCTCAATATAGAGCCGATTTGGAGGAGAAAGAGCATCCTAAATATGTTCCCAAATGTCCTGTCTGCGGTTCACCAGACTTACGCAAGATCAGTGCAACCTCAAAGGTTCTAGATGTTGCTTTTTGGGGATTTGCCGCTGGCAAGCCAAAGTAAAACATATCACTGCAACAATTGTGACTATGAATTTTAATCCTCCAACAAATACAAACTCTCTAAAAAAGAAAGATAATATCTAATTTGAGGAGAGAGTTATGAAAAAGATAGGATACTGTCATTGGTGTAACAAATATGCCGATTTAAATTATGGCTTTTGCCCGTTTTGCTCAAGTCAACTGATATCAATCAGTACATGGAATAAAATGACCAACAAAGAAAGAGAAGATTGGTTAAATAGAAATCCTAGACACAACCCTCCTAAAAAAACTGTGGGGTGTTAATCTTGACTCCGCAGAAAAGGAAAACAAGCAAGCCCGTGCTCAACTTGAAGAGGAAGCTCGTCTCGCTCAGTACAAGCCCACTTGCCCAGTGTGTCATTGCCCTGACTTAGAGAAAATCTCCGGCTTTGACAAGACTGTGGATATAGCGGTTTGGGGTGTATGGTCGAGAAAGGCACATAAGCAGTTTAAATGCAAAGCGTGTGGATATGAGTTTTGAGGATGTGATGCACTATGTCTTTAGTGATGGCTATCGCAAACAAAGAAGGAATCGTTGTGTCTGCGGACTGGCGACTCATACGTCATAGAATAGACAATCCGTTTATCGCTATGCCGTCCGACCATAGCCAGAAAGCGTATATTACAAATACAAACCATGTCATTGCGTTCGCCGGCGATGCTAGACTTGACACAGGCGAATTTCTAAACGACGTTATCCTTCATACACTTAAAATTACGTCAGCTCAAAAGATGCCTATCCAAGAAGAGCTTGGATTCTTGCTGAATGTGCTGGTGCAGAAAACAGGGAATAGTACTATTTATTTAATCGAATGTGGCATCGAGAATGGCAAAAATGTGATACTTAGAGCAGATACAGGCCATAACAAAATTCAACCGAATACATTGGACGACATTGGTTATGCAGCTAGTGGTGAGCATAAACTTTATCAATCAAAACTCATCAAGCTTGGAGATAATATCCATACACTTAAACTACAAGAAATGGTTGAGTTCCTTCAGGGTATAAACTACGAAATAGCCGAAATTGACAGTTTAGTAAGCCCAAAATGCGATATTATTACAGTTACTTCCGAAGGCGCACAACGTTTATATACACCTGAACGCTACGGGTGGATTGTCGATCCATGAAAAAAATTCACTGACAGAAGTGAATTGGATCAGTTCTTCTTTTTGAGATTCGTAATTCCATACCTCGGCATAAGCAATCGTATCTGCGTTTAATGGAATGTTGGTTCTTGCCCATTCAGGATTAACTGTCCCAAACATAGACAAGTTCTCCTGGTAAGGTTTTCTTTTTCCACATTGATAAGAAAGCAAGTGACTCACCTCCAACAAAAGAAACACATGATTAGAAAGCCCGGCAAACAGTTTAAGTGTAAGAATTGTGGGTATGAGTGGTAAGCTACGCCTAACTAGAACGGAACAAATAAAACACCCGGAAACATGTAGCTTTCGAGTGTTTTTGCATTTGGATATAATAAAAGCTCCCTGTCACACGGACAAGGAGCAAAATTTCTTAAAAACGGGTTCGACTGATTGTTTACTCATCCAATAACTGTTTACACAGTCAATTGTCTGAAATGGCATACTAGAGTTCACTAGCGCCTCGCAACCACAATCCCGTCCTATTCTGGATTTAATGTATCATACAAAAGATTATAGTCCTTTTGTAAGTCGGCATACTTTTTCTTTATACTATCAAGCTCTAATTGCCTTATTTCAGCTTCGGAAACCGGTCGTTTAAACCAAACTTTTCCGCCATATCCTTCACTGTCAGTAAGATTGTGATGTGGATCAAGCCAAACAACATAGAATACAGAATGTTCTACTCCATTAACGATAAATCCAATTACTCGACCCTTTGACTTATTGATTCTAAATTGCCAATACTCATGCTGTTCATCACCATCTGGAGCAGAAGTATTTGTTTTACTCCAATCAATCGGATGTAAATCATGTAATGAAGTTCTAATTTCTGGAATCTTTCTATTGCTGACACTTTTTAAAC
>ENA-OQNJ01000129-OQNJ01000129.1-human-gut-metagenome-genome-assembly--contig:-NODE-129-length-18597-cov-3.617542_pt1 | contig 18597 bp, 18 predicted proteins | sample MGYA00242630_ERZ504882 | MGnify/ENA primary metagenome ERZ504882 (study PRJEB26092, sample SAMD00036408) | human gut metagenome | host: Homo sapiens | study: EMG produced TPA metagenomics assembly of... | reverse complement strand
GAAAATGATGAAGAACATGCTGCGATTACCGCGACGCTTGTTGACGCATTGCAGTATTCCACGATGGATGCCGAATTACTGGCGATGCTTGCCGATGGGCATCGTTTGGTTGTTACGTTGGAAGATGGCCAGCTAGAAGGCGGATGGGGTGAGAAAGTCACCGCATTTTATGCCAATTCCAGTAATGCCAAGGCTTCTCACGTTCGTGTGCTGAATTTCGGCGCAGCCAAAGAGTTCACCGACCGAGTGCCTCTTGGCGAGCTTAACGAACGTTACGGATTGACTTCAGAAACCATCGTCTCTCGAATCCGCGGTATTCTCAGCGAATAATCGATACATAAGCGAATTGGCGGGAATGATCGGTATATCTGTGGACCATTCCCCGCCAATCTATAAATCAGCGATCTGTAATCAGCAATCACTGATCATTCTTGATGGCATCCAAAGCGGGAATCTTCACAGCCTTATTGGCCGGGCCGAAACCTGCTACCACACCAACGGCGATCGAAAACAGCATGGCCACCACAAAAACGCCACCACGGAATCACCGAAATGCGAGTCACATCGTCGCCGCCCATAATCGCTTTGCCGATATTCTCAATGCTGAATCCACCCAAAGACGCCATATTGATGCCTATCGAACCAATCGCGGAAATCAAGCAAGCGATCACACCGCCGACAAGGCCGATCGCACCAGCCTCGCACAGGAACATCATGCGAATATCGCGCACATAGCAGCCAAGAGCCTTCATAATGCCGATTTCGCGAGTACGTTCCGACACCGACATAATCATGGTGTTGGCAATACCAATCGCGGCAACGAAGAACGACACCGCGCCGATGCCGCCCAAAGCCAACTGGATGCCCCGCGACTGCTTTTCGATCTCCTTACGCGTTTGCTCAAACGAGGAAGTCTGATAACCGGCGCCCTTGATTTGCGCTTCAACGTCGGCAACGTCTTTGATGTCTTGGGTGTGCACCAATACCTGATCGTAAACGACCTTGCTTGACATGTTGGTCTTGGTATCCCCCGATATTTTGGCGTTCAACGTTTTCATATCGTCGATGCTCATCACAATGCCGGAAGTGAACGCATCATAGTTGTTGGCGGAGGAATCAATGACACCCACCACCGTGTATGGCATGGTAATGGTGGGACTCTCACCACTGCCGGAATCGGATGGCGCCACGGATCCGCCGCCCACCTTGCGGTAGTCGTCGGGACTTTGATAGTTGGCTCCGGTAATCAACGTGATTTTGGAGTTCAGCATATCGAAGAACGGGTCTTCGCCTTCGGATTGGACGCAACCGTGCTCATCACAGTAATAACCGCCCGCTTCTATACGATGATTGCTCGAATCTGACGCATACTTGTCGTAGAACGAATACACGAAGGATTTGCCCGCCAACACTTCGCCGGCACGCATCGGAAGACGTCCGCTGGCCAATTTATAGCCGGATTCTTCCAATTGCGTTGCGTCGACTCCCACCACGTTGACATATTGCGACACGTACCGGGAGCCAGCTCCTTGCGTGGCATCCACACTGTATGACATCGTTTTCTGAGGAAGCACTCCGGCCACACCGGCAATGCTGCGAAAATTCTGCACGGCGTCATCGTCGAGTTTCGCCTGTTCGCCGTCGGCACCGCTCACGCTGGATGACGTTGCCGTGGAATGTGAACCTCCGCCGTCCGCATATACGGTGATGTCGTTCAGGTTGCCCATGTTTTTGAGCATCTGCTCGTTCTGTTCGTTGATGCCTTGGCCAATGGAAATCATGAGCACGATCGAACAGCAGCCGACGATCACGCCAAGCACCGTAAGAACCGTACGCGATTTGCGACGCAGCAGATTCTGCATGCACGAACGTGCGATATCCGAAAAACGCATGCTCACTCCTTGACGGAGGGCACGGAATCAATCACCTGGGTCGGCGCATCAATAGCGCCTGCCGTATCGGCAGCCGTATTGGCAGTGCCATCAGTATCAGTGCCGGCATGCGAATCAGTGGGATCCCAATCCCAATCATCATCTTCGGCTGCCTTCTTCGCCTTCTTGCGGCGACGCACAACCACCACAACCACAATGGCGATCACGGCAACGACAGCCACGGCAACGACAATCCACACCCAAGTCGGAATGCCTTGATTTTCCTGCGGGTCAACATCCATACCGGGATCGGCGGGAGCCGGAGCCTCAGACACCGTAATCTTCACCGGCGATTCCTTGGTCTGCTGCTGGCCGTCGGCATCCTCGTACGTCACCTTCAGTTTGGCATCATATTCGCCGGCCGCATCCGCAGTGAAAGCGAATCCGATGGAACCAGAAGCGCCGGACGCCACATTGCCGATATACTGCGTGGCTTGCGTGGCGGTGATGCCGTCACCCTCGATGGACGCTTCGACATTGGATACATCCCCCTTGCCCTTGTTCACGTATTCCATGGAAATGGTGGATTCCTCGCCCGCATTGATGGCGTCTGGAAGCACGGGATCGCCCAGTTCGAAACGGTCGGGCTGCGAAACAGGTACGGAAATCTTGATATCCGAAGTGTTGGAATTGCGGGTGCCGCCATCGACATACTCGTATTTGAAGTTGATATCGATGCCCTGCGCGCCGTTCTTCGCACTCGACAGCACCTGCATGGGCACGGTCTGGGTCAGGGAATAGCCCGCCCACAGCGAATCGTAATAGAACGTGTTCGTACCGCCGGAAATGGCGAAATTCTCGCCGCCGTCAACGGTCACGACCATATTGCCGACCGCGACCTTGCCCATATTCTGGAAGGTGAAGCCAAGATCGAAATTCGTGCCCACCGCCACGGAACCGTCGCCATAGGTGAAGTTGGTGATGATGATGTTCGGCACCGGACCGGCCGGCTGCACGGTGGAGCCGCCGTTGTTGTCGTCAGTGCCATCACCGTCTTCGGCGAGCGCCGTCGGCACAATGCAGGTCAGCGCGATGGCGATGGACGCCATCAATGCGATGAGCATGTTGATGAATTTTGCGGAATGGTTGCTGTTACTCATGGAATTTCCTTCTCTTCTCTGCCGTCACGTGTTGTTCATCAGACGGTCATCGATGATGCGTCCGTCAAGTAGCGTTACGATACGGTCGGCATATTGCGCCATATTGTCATCGTGGGTGACGAGCACGATGGTTTGGTCGAGGTCGCGAGCGAACGCGCAGATCATGTTCATCACGTCGGTTTTGGTTTTGGAGTCGAGGTTGCCGGTCGGTTCGTCGGCGAATACGACTTGCGGTCTGGCTGCGAACGCTCGCGCGATGCCGACACGCTGTTGCTGTCCGCCTGACATTTGCGTCGGGTAGTGGTTCATGCGTTTGCCGAGCCCTACTCGTTTCAGCATTTTCTTGGCGATTGCCTCACGCTTGTTTTTCGGCATGCCTTGGAACATCAGCGGCATTGCCACGTTTTCCACGGCAGTCAGATTGGGAAGCAGGTTGTATGACTGGAATACGAAACCAAGATGTTTTTGCCGAAATTCCGCCAATTGCCGTTCATTCAACCGAGAAATGGGCACTCCCCCGATGCGCACGCCGCCTTTGGTCGGGTTTTTCCATGCCTGCTAGCTGGTTCAGCAGAGTGGATTTGCCAGAACCGGATTCGCCGTAGATACAGCAGATCTGCCCTTGCGGAATGGTGAGATTGATACGGTCCAACGCCACGACGGTCTCGTCGAGCACCGGATACTCCTTACGCAGGTTCTTCACTTCGATGATGGGTCTGCGCGTTCCCATCACCGACTCTTGCCCTTCAATATTCGCCATAGTCTTCTTTGCCTCCCCCATACGGCGTCTGACGCGCTTGATTTGTGACCGAGTTTATACTGTTTCCCCGTTCTTTGCATCCCTTAGGGGAACACCCCGAGATAGCCAAGCTCAACCTCGAGATAGCCAAGTTCAAAGACAAAGGAAGGTCTTGTCAGCATGTCATGACGTGCGTCGAAGTGTTCTTCTGGTCCTCAAAGACATGCGCATGGAGAATATCATCTCTCAACAACTCACGGCAAGTGGGGACGTCCTTTACGGGACGTCCCCACTTGGTACCAATGCCATTCAGCATGACGTTGCGATTATTGCGCGACTATTGCGCAGCTTCGTCCGCGGACATCATGGCCTGGGTGATCTGGTCGCGCATCTCGTTGAAACCGCCAGGCGTCGAAGCCGGCAACACCACCGTCTTCGCATTCTGCGACGAGGCGAGATTACGCATGGTGTCGAGATACTGGTTGAACAACACCACATTGTTCACGTCGTTCACGTTCATGCCGACTGCCTGCAGACTCTTGATCTGGTCGACGATACCATTGGCGATCTCACGACGATAGTTGGCCTGGCCTTCACCCTGAAGACGGGTCTTCTCAGCCTCGGCTGCCGCCTGGGTCTCGATCTGAATACGCTGGGCTTCGGCGCGCTGACGGGTGGCCTCCTTCTCGCGCTGGGCAGCGTTGATGGAATCCATGGCGTTCTTGACCTGCGGACTCGGATCGATGGCAGTGATCAGCGTCTTGACCACAGTGAAACCGAAGCGGGACATTTCGTTGCCGACGGTCTTCTGTACGTCAAAGGCCACATCGTCCTTACGGGAGAAGGCATCGTCCAAAGACAATGCAGGAATGGCGGAACGCAGCGCATCCTCCATGTAGGAACGCAGCTGACCAGCCGGATCACGCAGCTCATAGTATGCGGTGGCCACATTGCTCGGGTCAACACGGAACTGAGTGGACGCCACCACCGTGACGAACACATTGTCAAGCGTCTTGGTCTCCAACTGCACATTAAGCTGATTGACGCGCATGTTGGTTTTCATGGCGATACGGTCCACGAACGGGATTCGAATATGAATGCCGGCGAACTGCACCTTGTTGAATTTGCCGAAACGCTCAATAATATAGGCCTGCTGCTGCGGCACGATAAACAACGTGGACAGGAACAGGAACGCGACGATAAGTGCAATGACAAGGAGCGTAATAAGGAACGGCATGACATTACTCCCTTCTTTGGTTTTCTCTCGAAAGCCTGTTGATTGACGGCTTTCCGTAGGTTCTGCAACCATTGCCGAACCCAAGCAAAAACTTACCAAAGAATGCAATCACGTGCAGACAATGTCCGCGAGTTGGGCAAAGTCCATTCGGAAGCCGGACATCGACCGTCCGGAAGCCGACCCACATACGTCTACGAGCCGAACAGGAGACAATTCTCCTTGTCCGACTCGTGAGATGGCATACGCAATGTTGAATCAGATCAGGCCGAGTTCCTTGCATTTGGCTTGCAACTGCGTGGCCGAAGGCTCCACCAGCCATGAGCCATCGGCGAACCGAATCACGGGAATGTGCTGTTGTCCGCTGATCGCAATGGCCTTCTCTGCAGCACCATCCTCATGCTCGATATCATGAAGGCTGTAGGCGACCCCGAAACGGTCTAATGCTGCCTTGGCTCGATGGCAGTCACCGCACCAGTCGGCTCCATAGAAATCAATTGTCGTATTATCAATCATAAAATCACTCCTTACGAGGCATTAATCTCATCAAATTTAGGCGATGCCTCAAGCAACATCTTCGTATACGCATCTTTAGGGTGTCGTAACACGGAACCGACAGCTCCATATTCGACAAGATGGCCGTCTTTCATTACCGTCACCTCATCCGCAACTTCCTGAACAATGTCCAAATCTCATACTCATGCCCCGGCAATCCCGGATAATGCACGGATTTGACCAGCGGATGCAGCAACAGATAACTGGAAAACGCACCATAGCGATGAGCGATTTCGGAAATCTTCGTCACATTGTTGACCTGCAGCAACGGATTGGTAAGAACTTCGAAATACACGGCCTTCGCCGGACAACCACGCGCGGGTCCCTTGGCGGAGTGCCCGGAAACAGCGGCATCAAGTGCTTCGTAGTCGGCGGGTTCACGGCTCCGGTGTTGTTATCGTTGACCGGCAGTCCGTGGACAAGCTGAGTGTTGAATCTGGTCATGGTGCGCACCCCTCGGGTTGTGGCTCATTGCCGCATGCCATTCACGCGGTCACTGGTACCCACTAAACCGCATCCTGCGTTTCAACGCGCGCCGCGCCTTATCAACGTTTGTTATAGAACGCGCGAATCGCCATAACGTTTTCTTGTAAGCGGCTATCAAACGGCGGAGATGCAAGGCATCGCACCGCAATCGCCAGTTCATACATAAAAGGCTACGCAGGAAAAACTACGCTAGTACAGCAGCCACCCGGCGCACAGCCTCACGCAACTGATCTTCGGATTTGAGCAGGCTGAATCGTACGTAATCCTCGCCTACTTTGCCGAAGCATGTGCCCGGCAGCGCGGCGACGGCCGCACGTTCCAACAGCGTGTCGGCAAACTGTTCACCCGTCTGATCTTCAGGAGCGTGTACCCAAGCGTAGATGCCACCGTCTGAATCGAACACATCCAAGCCGGCTTCACGCAATCCACCTGCCACGATTTCGCGACGAGACGCATACCGTTCCGCAAGTTCGGCCACACAGCTCTGATCCGACAGCAACGCCGCAGTGCCCGAGTCTTGAATGCTGGACGTAACCATGGAACCCATCTGATAGTGGTACTGCTTCACATGAGACACGATGTCGTCGTTGCCTGCGATGAAACCGGCACGCCAGCCGGCCATCGCATACATTTTCGACAGCGAGCATACTTCCACCGCAACATCGAAGGCACACGGCAGCGACAGTATGCTGATTTGCTGCGCATCGACCCCCGAATCCCGCATAAGCGAAATCCTGCACGATCGCGAAATGATATTCATGAGCCAAATCGATGGCACGTTGCAGAAACCCCACGCGGAGCCTGCGCACCCGTCGGATTGTTCGGATAGTTGAGCACCAGCACTTTCACACGATTCCACACTTGCGCAGGCACCGCATCCAAGTCCGGCAGGAAGCCGCGCTCTGGCAGTGACGGCAGCAGAACCTCCTCGGCACGGCTCATCACCGTCATGCAATGATACGAGGGGTAATACGGATCCGCATATGCCACAGCATCGCCCGGCGAAACAAGCACGGCGAACAGCGCCGCGAGACCATCAACCGCGCCCTCCACGGCAAAAAGCTGTGTTTTCCAATCAACCTCAACACCATACGTGTTGCGATACCACTGTTCGGCAGCCTGCAGAAAACTCGGTTTGCCGTCGAACGGCGAATACCGGGCATTGGCCGGATCGTCAACCGCCTTTTTGGCCACTTCTCGAATGAAGTCAGCGGGGAACGCATCCGGATTGCCTTTGGCCAGGTCGATCACGTCGGCCCCGTCCGCAACCGCGGCAGCCACTTTGCGATCCATATCGGCGAACACATTCGGCGGAATCGACTGCGCCACCGTAGTGAACGCAACAGGAGAAACATACGAAGTCATTAATCAACCCTCCCTATCATTGCGCGACTGTATATGCGCATATTCACGCATATATGCAACCATCAGTGCGTCACCTTGCGCGCGAACCAATCACCAATCCACTGAATGATCTGCACAATGACGATCAGAATAATAACAATCACAACGAGCACACCGGTTTCGTAACGGTTATAGCCGTATTGAATGGCCATATCGCCGATGCCGCCGGCTCCGATGGTGCCGACCATTGCAGAATAGCCGATCAGCGAAATGATGGTGAGCACCACACCGCGAATAAACGACGGCAAAGCTTGCGGAAATACCGCATCCACAATGATTTGGCGTGTGGTGGCGCCAGTGGAGATGGCAGCCTCAAGCAAGCCCGAATCAACTTCGGAGAACGCGCTTTCCGCGATTCGCGCAAAGAACGGCACTGCGGCGATCGACAGGGAGATTGCGCCACCGGTCGGCGTATAAGGGTCACCCGAAAATCAATTGCACAACCGGAATAAGCACCACCATGAGAATCAGGAACGGCAGCGAGCGAATCGCGTTTACGATGAACCCTACAATAACGTTCAGCGCATGATTCGGCGTAAACAAGCGGTTTTCAGTCAAATACAGCAGCAATGCCACCAGCGTGCCCAGTACCACGCCGATAATCGCCGACACCACAACCATATATGCCGTGTCGATCAGTGCTTGCCCAAGATTGTCTTGAAGGATTTCCAGAGTTTCTTCCATTGTTCTCATGCCTCCTGATTATCCGCAGCTTCGGCGGCCACAACCAGCTGCCCACGATCAAGTTCCCGATAGCTGAACACATGCGTTCTCAACGTATTCAACGCCTGCACCAGCGGCTACCCCCGTGCCAGAAACGAGCACAATCAGAATGCCGATGGCCTGCGAACCGAAATATTCCACATTCGCATGCAGCACGTCGATGCTCACGCCGTAATCCTGCGCGACCCGGCTGATGAGCGGTTCGAGTGCCGCATCCCCCTTGTATCGCAGTTCCACGATGGTGCCGGCCGGCAGCGACGGCACCAGCTGCGGCGGCACCGCAATGCCCAGATAGCGTTCCACCAACGCTTTGGTGGTCGGATGCTTCGGCGTGCTGAACACGTCGAAGGTGTTGCCTTGCTCCACTACCACACCGTTTTCCATAACGGCCACTCGGTCGAAAATTTGCTTCGCCACGTCAAGCTGATGCGTGATGAACACGATGGTAATGCCCAGTTCGCGGTTGATGCGCTGCAAGAGTGTCAGAATGCCTTCTGTGGTTTCCAGGTCGAGTGCGCTGGTGGCTTCGTCGCACAGCAGGATTTCCGGCTTGTTGGCGAGCGCACGCGCAATGGACACGCGCTGCTTTTGCCCGCCCGACAGGCTTGATGGGTAGCTGTCGATCTTGTTTTCCAAACCGACCAGTGCCAGCAGTTCGCGGACACGTTCCGGCCACTGCGCTTTCGGATATCCGCCGGCTTTCAGCGCGAATTCAATGTTCTTGCCGACCGTAACGTTGGTGATCAGGTTGAATCCTTGGAAAATAAAGCCAATTTTCTTGCGCAGGTCACTCAATTGGCTGCCTTTGAGTGCGGTGATATCGTTGCCATCGATCACCACATGGCCGCCTGTTGGTCGTTCCAGCAGATTGATGGTGCGCACCAAAGTGGATTTGCCAGCTCCGGAAAAACCCACGATGCCGAAAATCTCGCCTTTTTCCACGCTGATGTTCACATGCTTGACCGCTTCGACGGTTCGCCCGCCTTCATGAAAAGTCACAGACACGTCGTTGAGTTCAATAACACTCATGGTTCGTTCCTCGCTTCATTCGAGTACTTGTTCAAGTTCGTTCAATACGTTTTGTTCGATGAATCTCGTTTGCACATAAGGCCCGTATGAGTTCTTCGATTCATACGGGCCTTTGTATTACCGCACGCTATAGCGTCACCACGTGGTCGGCTTGCCGAAATCCTTGAACTCGCTCTTGGCGATGGCGTCCTTGAATTTCTGGCTGGCAAGCAGTTTCTTGACAGCCTTGCCGAAGTCGGAATCGACGTCCTGGGCGCGGACCACGAACACTTCGATCACGCCATCATCCTGCTTTTCCATGGCGAGCGCGTCGGCAGGCTTCAGATCAGCAGCCCAAGAGTAGTTGCCCGGCACCAGAGCCACATCAACAGTACCCAAGGAACGGGCCAGCTGTGCCGCATCAATCGTTTTGATTTTGAGGTTCTTCGGATTGGATGCGATGTCGTTGACCGTAGCCTTGGTAGCATCGACCTCGCCCTTGAGCGTCACCAGACCCTGCTGCTGGAGCACGCCGAGAGAACGCGCCAGGTTAGAGCCATCGTTGGCGATTGCGACCGTAGCTCCGTCTTCGATGTCATCGATGGACTTGTACTTGTTGGAATAGATGCCCAATCCCAAAGTCGACGTCTGTCCAAGGGAGGTCAGGTCGAGATTGTTGTCGGCGGTGAACTTCTTCAGATAATTGCCATGCTGGAAAAGATTCGCCTGAATGGAACCGGATGCAAGTGCCTTATTGGGCTGCACATAATCGTTGAACAGCTTGGTTTTCAGTTTGAAACCGTCATCTTTCAGCAGTGGCGCGATGACCTTGTCGACCATGTCGCCGTATGGTCCTGCGCACACGCCGACGGTGATTGTGGTGGTTTTGCCCTTCGTGGTGTTCAGGCTTTCCTTGGATGCGGATGCGCTGTTGCCGGAACCGCATGCCGCAACGGAAATAAGTGTTGCAGCGGCAAGTACTGCTGCAACGATTCGTTTGATGCCGTTCGGCTTCTTGAAAATAGCGATGGTCATGGTTGTTTTCCCTCTCCTACTTGTTTTGAAAAAATACGATTATTCCGTTACCGGCTTACTGGCTTCGACGTCGGCTTTGGCCTGTGCGACGATGTCTGGATTGTGGATGGCGAAGGCTTGTTCGGCGAGATGCACTTCGCGGGTTAGGAATTCGTGCAGCTTGCATTCGTAGCCATGCTCGCGTCCGACTTTGGCGATATAGCCGTTGATGTAGTCGACTTCCGTTGGACGTCCCTTGGTCAGGTCTTGATACATGGACGGATAGTGCAGCGGATGCGCCACGCCCGCGGTGTGCAGAATGGTTTCGACTTCCGTTTCGCGCGTGCCCAACAGTTGGTATCCGGCTGCTTCGGCAGCACTGTAAGCTTCATCGACCAGCTGTTCGGTGAGCCAACGCGCGTCGGGATGCGCATGGAATTCGCCGAAGCGGATCTGGTACATGGTACACAACGTGTTCAGCACCGAGTTGAATACGATTTTCGCCATGCACATGCCGATGAAGTTGTCCACGATGGTCGGGTTGAGCGTGGCCGTTGCGAAATCCTCGTACAGCGCCTGCTCGTGTTTGCGCACCTCGTCAGTCACATCATCTGCGTAGGCACACAGGTTCATGGCCTTGGCATGTGCTCCGCCGGTGAAGTTGAAATCGCCGGGGCCGTACACGTAGGCACCGATCAGTGCGGTGCCGCCGTAAATGCGGTCTGTGGAGAAGTATTCGTTGAGCTTTTCGAAGTGTCCATAGCCGTTCATGGCGGAGAACACAATCTGCTTCTCGTTGAACAGGTGGGCGCAGCGCTTGAGCACGCCGTCAAGCTGCATCTGCTTGAGGAACACGATCCACACGTCTGGCTGGCCGGCGTACTCCTCCGGGTAGTACACGTTGATCGGCACGAGATGGCGGTCTTCACCATCTTGAGACACGTAGGCACCGCCCTGCTCGCGGATCTTCTCGACATTCGGCTTCCACGTATCAATGAAATCGACATCTTTGTGTGCGAATTCCTGCAGCAGCACACCGTACTGGATGCCCATTCCGCCGGCACCGATCACTGCGTACTTCACGTTCCGTGCTCCTCTCTCGTAAAACATCTCGCTTGTTTTTCAAGCAGACAATCACAAGATATCGGAAAAACAACATGGCAACATCGGCGTGGCTATATACGCTTTTTATGGAAGGCGCGAATCGTAATAATTGTTTTTTATATAGCGTTATCAGCAATCATATATTTGTATGTAAATATGATTATCTGAATATAGAAAAACCTTCCGTCTGAAGCGACGGAAGGTTCAAAATATTTAGTTTGATTAACTAGTTATCAGTCGACCACACCTTTTTCGACCACGATTTCATCAGGATCGACTTCGTCGCCATACACCGGCTTCAGTGTCTCCTCATAATCCTTGTGGAAGAAGTTCTCCTTACCCAACTTCACGATTTCGTCGTTCAGCCAGTTGAGCAGCTCCTTGTTGCCCTTCTGCACAGCCGGAGCGATGGTGTCCTCATCGCCAAGTTTGGTGATGCCCACCTTGAAACCCTTGTTGGACTTGGCCCAAGCCAGTACTTCGGTGTTGTCGGTGGAGAAAGCGTCGCCACGGCCGTCGAGCAGCGCATTGTAGGCGTCGGCGTACTGGTCGTACTTCTGCAGCTTGACGTCGGGCTCGTTCTTTTCGAAGTAGCTTTCGGCGGTGGTGCCCTTGGCGATGATCAACGTCTTGCCCTTAAGCTGGCTCACGTCAGTGATTTCGGCATTTTCCGGGGAGACCACGCCGAGTGCCACCTTCATGTACGGCTTGGCGAAATCGACCTTCTCCTTACGCTCGTCGGTGACGGTGAAGTTGGCCAGCGTGATGTCCACCTTGTTGGAGGTGAGCACGTCCACGCGGGCGGCCGGGTCGACGGAAGTGTACTTGACCTTCACTCCCAGATCCTTGCCGAGGCGCTCGGCGAAGTAAACGTCGTAGCCGGCGTTCTTGCCTTCCTTGTCGATGTAGCCGAACGGGGCCTTGTCGGAGAAAACGGCAACCTTAAGTTCGCCGGACTTCTTGATCTCGTCCAGAGTGCGGGCGGTGACGTTGCTGCTGGAGCTGGAATCGCCGCCAGTGGAGTTTTCATCGCTCGGAGTGGCCGTGGACGGGCCGCAAGCAGCCACCGAGGCTGCCATGATCAACGCGGCCGATGCGGCCACGATGCTCTTGAATGTTTTGTTGATGATTGATGCGGTCATGGTTTCTCCTCTCTTGCAAAGATGACTGCTATCAAAATCTTGAATTGCACCGATCTTCGCCGATCTTCGCCATTGCCTGGATTATTCGGATTGATCGGCGGACTTGCGGTGCCTGTCGAATTCAAACGTATGCAGGAACTGCTTGGCACGTTCGGTGGTCGGATTGGTGAAGAATCGTTCGGCATCGTCGGACCGTTCCACAATGCCGCCATCTTCAAGCAGGATCACCTGGTCGGCGATGGCTCGCGCGAATTGCATTTCGTGCGTCACGATGAGCATGGTCTGGCCGGAATCGGCGAGTTCGAGCATCACGTCGAGCACTTCGCGCACCATTTCCGGATCGAGCGCGGCGGTGACTTCGTCGAACAGCAGCACTTCCGGATGCAGGATCAGCGCACGGCAGATGGCCACGCGTTGACGCTGGCCGCCGGAAAGCTCGTGCGGCCAGGAATCCTTGCGGTCGGCAAGGCCGACGCGTTCCAGAAGCCTAATCGCCTCCTGCTCGACTTCGCCCTTATCTCGCTTCTGCACCAAGGTCGGCGCCAGTGTGATGTTGCCAAGCACGGTTTTGTTGGGAAACAGGTCGTAGCTTTGGAACACCATGCCAACACGGGTACGCAGTTCGCTGCTGCGCTTGCTGCGGCCGGCGGATTCGGTGCCCGGCTTACCCGTTTCGATCACTTCGCCGTTCAGAGAAATGGTACCGCCCTGAATCGGCTCAAGGCCGGCGATGGTGCGCAACAACGTCGACTTGCCGGAGCCGGAAGGCCCGACGATCACAAACACCTTGCCATGCGGCACGTCGAACGAAATATCGTTCAGCACCGGCCTGTCGGCATTGGCGTACTGCTTGACCAAATGCGCAATCCCAAGACTTGCTTGGCCTGCCTGAGTCTGCTTGCCCGCTGCGTCAGTCATGCGACCACCTCTTTTCCAGTCGGCGGGCCACGATGGACAGCGGCCAGCACACGATGAAGTACATGAAGAAAATCACCCCGTAGATCCACAGGGTTCCGGTCGGGTATTGGAAACGGTTCGCGTCGATGATCTGTTGACCCACTTTGATGACCTCGACCACGCCGAGAAGCACGGCCAACGACGTCGTTTTCACGATTCGTGTCGCCAGATTCACCGAAGCTGGCAGAAGCCTACGCAACGCTTGCGGCAGAATCACTGTGACGAACGTCTGCCAGCCACTCAACCCAAGCACATACGCGGACTCATACTGGGCTTTCGGAATCGACTCAAGCGCGCCACGCACCAAATCGCCCAATTCCGCGCCGCCCCACAGCACGAACACGAACACGCATGCGCCGGTCGCATCCAAATTCCAATTCCACGCACGGGCGAAACCGTAAAACGCGATGAACAGCAACGCCAATTGCGGCATGATGCGAATGAAATCCAAATAAATCCTGGTCAGCACACGGATGACGGGATTTTTCATCGTCATCAGCCAGCCGACGACCAATCCCACCGGAACGGAAAGGCCCACCGAAACGCCGGCGATCCACACCGTAACCCACAGGCCCTGCAGCAGGCGCGGGAACACGCCCGGCTCGAGCAGAATCTCAGCGCCGCTCATAGTCGAACCTCCGTTCCAGCCAAGTGCCGAACAATGAAATCGGCAGCAGAATCACCAAGTACGCGACGACCAGCATCAGCAACGATTCGTACGTGCTGTAGTACATGCCGATCAGATCCTTGGCCATGTACATCACGTCGGCGAGCGCGATGGCCGACACGACGGATGATTCCTTGATCAGGAAGATCACGTTGGCCACAATGCCTGGGATGGACGTGCCGATAGCCTGCGGGATCACCACGCGGCTCAAGGTCTGCCATTGGCTCAGGCCCAGCACGTATGCGGATTCGCGCTGCACGTTCGGAATGGTTTCGAGGCCGCCACGCATCGCTTCGGCCATGTAGGAGCCGCCAAGGAAGCCAAGTCCCACGATCGCGCACTGTTCCGCGGACCATACGATGCCAAGCTTCGGCAGACCGAAATACAGGAAGTACAGTTGCACCAGCAACGGCGTGTTACGGCTGAGTTCGATATAGACGCGCACGATGTGCTTGAGCACGGGAATGCGTGCGATTTCAATGCCTGCGCAGATCAGTCCGACCGCAATCGAAAGCACAATGCCGAACACGGAAATGACCAGCGTCATCACCGAACCGTTGACGAAGAATGGCGCGTAGTGCGTCACGAATGTCCAGTCGAACACGCGCCCCCCATCTTTCTCTTAAGGTTGTCGAATTCTCTACGAATCCGTCGGAACCTTTCCGGCTATTTCCAGGCTTTTGCCGTGGACGCGCCCCATCGTACCGCGCAACAACCACGGAACAGGCCGCGTCGTTATCGGTTTTTCATATAAGCGTTTATCAGCTCCCGAAAACGCTTCCGGCGATCCTTTTCACAGTATTGCATGCTGGCGTTTCCACTGTTCGCCCATATCGAAATGTGAAGATTGGGGTATACCCTGCGAGAGAGTATGCACATGCTCATTCGACATGCAACGATGGAGGATTTGGACGCGATTGAGGCTGTGGAGGCTGCCTGCTTCCCACCTGCGGAGGCCGCAACGAACGAGAGCCTGACCGCACGCGTTGCCACGTATCCGGATCATTTCTGGCTTTTGATCAACACTGATGCTGATGACGATGCCTGCTTCCCAGCTTCTGTGAAAGACGGCACATTGGTTGGTTTCGTCAACGGCATGACGACCAACGAAAAGGATTTGGCTGACGTCATGTATGAGAATGTTTCCCTGCACGACGAGCATGGCGCTTGGCAGATGATTTTCGGCGTGGACGTGGCTCCCGTCTACCAGCATCGCGGTTGCGCCAGCTATCTGCTGCGTCGTGTGATTCTTGATTCGACGATTGCCGGGCGCAAAGGCATTGTGCTGACATGCAAGGAACGCCTTGTCGGATTTTACGCCCGTCTGGGATTCGTGGACGAAGGCATGTCTGCTTCGACGCACGGCAATGCGGCATGGCATCAGATGCGCTTGACGTTGACGCAATCCCCTTCTGAAGAATCGTTCGTCGAATCCGATCCAGACGCGAAAACCATGGAAATTCCAGTGGTTTCGATCGCTAATTGACGGCGTGTCGCCCCCTCGCAACACCACCGCGACACGCCGACGATTTGCATTCTGCCAAGAATCCACGTAAGTTAGCACTCGCTTCGGGCGGTTGGCGCAGAGGTAGCGCACTTCCCTGACACGGAAGGGGTCACAAGTTCGAATCTTGTATCGCCCACGCGAAGCGGGTAACGAAGCTGGGAAACCGGCGGAATTATCCCACGGGTGATTGGCGCAGCGGCTAGCGCACTTCCTTCACACGGAAGGGGTCATAGGTTCGATTCCTATATCACCCACTGAATTTCCGCTTCTCACGGCGGAAGTTCTTTGCGGACATAGCTTAGTTGGTAAAGCGCAACCTTGCCAAGGTTGAGACCGCGGGTTCGAGTCCCGTTGTCCGCTCCATCAGAAAGCCCCACCGAATCGGTGGGGCTTTTCGTTTATCCGTTATCCGGTCTTTCCCGAACAGTCACTGCTCCCCCATACCATGCCAGGCGTAGTCGAGATGCATGAATTCGGGAACCTTGTACCATTTGACCGGATAGCCGGCTCCATGCGCGCAGAACACCGAATCCGGCGTGTTCTCCAAGTCGGATTCCGGCTCGTATGCGGACTGCTCAATCACCTCGTCGGCGTTGTGGCATGGCCTGTACCCTGCGAACACGCAACTCAAATGCCCACGCCCGTGCGTGTAGGCGTTCACATCCATCGCATAATCTCGCATTTGGGCAACCGGCGCCTCACCTTCAAGCACCATATATTCACCATCGCCGGAAGGCGTGTCAAACGAGCCGCTCATACGCTGTATGTCAGCCATCGCATGGCCGACCATATCTTGCGGAACCTCCAAACGGAAGCCATACCACGGCTCCAGCAAACGGCAGTCGCCGCGTTCCTTCGCTTCCATCAAGCCTTGCCGAATCGCACGATACGTGGCCTGGCGGAAATCGCCGCCTTCCGTATGTTTCAAATGCGCACGGCCAACCAGCAACGTGATCTTCATATCGGTGATTGGAGAGCCGGTAAGCACGCCCACATGCTCACGCTCCTGACAATGCTGCAGAATCAGCCGCTGCCAGTTGCGGTCGAGCACATCCTCGCTGCACACGCTCGCATATGCCATGCCACTGCCGGCAGGCAACGGCTCAAGCAGCACATGCGTTTCCGCATAGTGACGCAACGGCTCAAAATGCCCCACGCCCTCGATCGGATGCGCAATCGTCTCCTTATATAGGATGCCGCCCGGACCGAACGAAACATCCAAGCCAAACCGGTCATGCATCATCTGCTGGATGACTTCCAATTGCACCGCACCCATCAATTGCAGGTGCACTTCCTCTAGGCGAGACTGCCAGACGACGTGCAGCAGCGGATCCTCGTCCTCCAGTTCGCGTAGGGCGACGAGACATTTGTGAATGTCGCACTCCCCCGGTTCCAGCGTGTACGTGAGCACCGGCTGGAGGACCGGACTGCCGGCGTCCCGCTCCATGCCGAGGCCTTCGCCGGGGAATGTCTGCGTCAGACCCGTGACGGCGCAGATGGTGCCTGCGGGGACCGTGTCGACGGTGGTGGATTTCGCGCCGGAATAGACGCGCACCTGGTCGGCTTTCTCATGCCATTGGCCGTCTTCGGCAACCACATCCGCGTCGCCGGCGTGCGCGGTGCCGCTTAGCATCATCTTGGCCTTCAGTTCGCCGCCGGTCACCTTGAGCCAGGTCAGACGGTTGCCTTGCGCGTCATGAGACACCTTATATATGCGTGCGCCGAATTCGCCATTGTATTGCGGCTCTTGCGCGAACCGTTCGAAACCTGCGACGAACTGTTCTATACCGTCCATTTTCAGCGCTGATCCGAAATAACAGGGGAACAGCTCACGGCGGGCGATCATGGCGCGAATGGTTTCGTCCGGCACGGTTTCGGTGTCGAGATACGCGTCCATGGCCGTTTCATTTTGCATGGCGATCTCCTCCATGCGTTCGCCGTCAATCGGCTCGGTGAAGTCGACGCAGCCGTCCGAGAAGCGTTTCTTGAGTTGGGCGAGCAGTTGCGTTTTGTCGGCGCCGGGCGAGTCCATTTTGTTGACGAAGACGAATGTGGGCACCTGATAGCGATTGAGCAGTCGCCACAGCGTTTCGGTATGGCCTTGGATGCCGTCCGCGCCGGAGATGACGAGGATGGCGTAGTCGAGCACGGCGAGCGTACGTTCCGTTTCGGCGGAGAAGTCGACGTGTCCAGGAGTGTCGAGCAGGGTGATGGTGAGGTCGGGCGTGGCGATGACGGCCGGCTCGGTGAAGATGGTGATGCCGCGCTGCCGTTCCATGGCGTCCGTGTCGAGGAAGGCGTCGCCGTGGTCGACGCGGCCGAGTTTGCGTACTTGGCCGGTAGCGTACAGCAGCGCCTCCGACAACGTGGTCTTGCCCGCGTCCACATGCGCCAGAATGCCCGCGACGATTCGCTTCATGGTCTCCCCTATCTTCGCAAGCCAATGGCTTGCCGTTCAATGGACAGGAAAGCCCCCGCACCGCATGAAACGACGCGAGGGCTTGATGGTGACCCCGGCCGGGCTCGAACCGGCGACCTTGAGATTAGAAGTCACATGCTCTATCCAGCTGAGCTACAGGGCCAAACTAAACACAGTATAGTCAGTTCGCACACGGTTGCCAACTCGACACGGCAATCACATCGCCTTGAGCACAATGCCGACGATGGCTACGAGCACGCCGACGTATTGGATGCCGGCCACGGGCTTGCGTGGCACGCCAAGCAGGCCGAAACGGTCGACCAGCAATCCTCCGCCGACCTGACCGAGCAATACCAGCATCACCGTCATGCCGGTGCCGATATGCGCGGACAGGTACGCGTTGCACATCACCAGCATCGCACCCAGCAATCCACCTACCCACATCCACCACGGATTGCCTTTCTTCAGCGCGTCGCCGAGGCTGTAGGTGCGGTCGACGAATGCGACGACGATCGCAAGCGAGATCAGACCGACCACGAACGAGGCGAGCGATGCCTTCACCGGCGATCCCAACGCGACGCCCAGCTTGCCCAACAACGCCGTCTGC
>ENA-OQNJ01000128-OQNJ01000128.1-human-gut-metagenome-genome-assembly--contig:-NODE-128-length-18602-cov-2.624953_pt1 | contig 18602 bp, 20 predicted proteins | sample MGYA00242630_ERZ504882 | MGnify/ENA primary metagenome ERZ504882 (study PRJEB26092, sample SAMD00036408) | human gut metagenome | host: Homo sapiens | study: EMG produced TPA metagenomics assembly of... | reverse complement strand
CTTCCGGAAAGCATTTGCCAGGCAATTGATGTACTGAAACGACAATTCACAAATACGATAGAGAAACAGACTTAGAAAAGATATATGATTTCAGCAGAAAGGAGCAGGTTATGAATATAAATCAGCAGTATATATCAGAAAGAAACAGTTATTCGGGACAAATACCAAGATATATTGTGATCCACAATACGGACAATTACAGCACAGACGCAGATGCCAGGGCTCATGCAATGGCACAGTATCACGGGAATTTTGATGGATATTCAGCTCATGTGTATGTGGATGATAAATCAGCATATCAGGCAATGCCATATAGCAGAGGCGCATGGCATGTAGGGGTGAATTATGGAGGAAGATTATTTGGAACAGTGAATAACCGTAATTCTGTAGGAATTGAAATGTGTGTGCAGGCCGGTTTTGATTATGATAAGGCATTTGCAAATACAGCAGAGGTATGCAGACGGCTTATGTCGGAATTGAATATTCCGGCAGACAGAGTAATACAGCACTATGATGTATGCGCCAAAAACTGTCCTTCCACTATCCGTGCAAAAAATGACTGGAACCGTTTTAAAAAGCTGATTCAGGAAAAGGAAGAAGAGAATTCGCCTTCAGGTGGGAAGAAAATAACACTGACAGAAGAACTGCGAGTCATCCTTCCTGAATTATCACGAGGATGTACGGGTACAGCTGTAAAGATGCTGCAGGTATTTTTACAGGTGCAGACAGATGGTATTTTCGGAACAGAAACAGAAAATGCGCTTCGTACATTTCAGAAAAATACGAATCAGTCGGCTGATGGAATTTGTGGCAAAAACAGCTGGACGGCAATTGCTGTACATATGAGAGAGAATACGTATGCAGGTTATTAATATTTGATTAGAGTTTAATAAAATTCATTTTAGAAGTACAGTTGCTGTATAGCTTGACTGTGCCATATCTATTCGGAGAATCAAAAATGATCATATATAGTAAAAGAGTACTTGCGGTCAACTATAATTATGTTCAGGATTGACCATATATAATAAAAGAGTGATTGAGGTCAACAATAAACATAATTAGTGATGACCGTATATAATAAAAGAGCGATTGAGGTCAACAATAAACGTGATTAGTGATGACCGTATATAATAAAAGAGCGATTGAGGTCAACAATAAACGTGATTAATAATGACCGTATATAATAAAAGAGCAATTGCAGTCAACAATAAACATGTTCAGGATTGACCTCATATAATAAAAGTACAATCGCAGGTCAATTAAAATTTCGATTATAGTTGACCTGAAATGAAAATCAAAAAATAAAGTCAATACAAATAGTATTTTGGGTATCTTTCGTTCATGGTAATATTTCCTGAGATATGTCTTGCGCATTGATTGCTGCAAAAAATAAATTACTTTTCGCTAAGATGTAGAAAAGCCCATTTTTCTGTGATAAGATGATAAGGATTCGATAAACAATGACTGTTTTACGAACAGACAGAAAGCATGCATCAAACTGCATGACAGAAGAGAACGGAGTTGAAAAGGTAGAAAAAAACGAAAAAATTTTTTACAGAAGTCTGCGTTTTCGTATTCTGATCATCCTGATCATTCTGGGAATCGTGCCGGGGGTTATTGTAACATATACGATGCTTCATAACTATCAGAACCGGGTCGGTTGCAATGCTTACAGAGACAGTGGGTGATCAGTGCGATATTTTATGTAATCTGATCATCAGGGAGAATTATCTCAATGATACAGATTCAGAGGTTGTAAACAGCAAGCTGGAACTGTTTTCCAATGTGTATAACGGACGCATCTTGCTGGCTGACAGAGATTTTAAGATAGTAAGTGATACCTTCCACACAGAGGAGGGAAAGACGCTTCTCAGTTCACTGGCTGTAGCCTGTCTGAAAGGAGAAGAGACAAGCAATTATGACGCAAGGAGTAAAGTACTGGAGCTTGCAGTTCCTGTACAGAGTCCGGATGTGCAGCAGCTTCAGGGCGTGATGCTGGTAAGTGTTTCGGCTGTTGATATTGCGGAAACACTGGCAGAGATGGAACAGAGAGGCGTGATGTTGATCGGAAGTATTGTTGTTCTTTCGGTATTTCTGGCATGGCTGCTCTCTACAATACTTGTAAAACCACTTGCAAGAGTGACGAAGGCCATTGAAGACCTGACAGATGGCATGCTGGATGAAGAAATCAGTGTTCCTGACTATACGGAGACAGAGCTGATCACAGATGCATTCAACAAGATGGTCAACCGTATGAAAATCCTTGATGAATCCAGACAGGAGTTTGTATCCAATGTGTCCCATGAACTGAAGACACCCCTGACTTCCATGAAGGTTCTGGCAGATTCTCTGGTTGGACAGCAGGGAGTCCCGGAGGAACTGTATCAGGAGTTTATGAGTGATATTACTGCTGAAATCGACAGAGAGAATAAGATCATTACAGATCTGCTCTCGCTGGTAAAGATGGATAAGAAAGCAGCAGATGTAAACATCACCCATATGGATATCAATCAGCTTCTGGAGGATATCCTCAAGCGCTTGCGTCCCATTGCAGACAGGCGCAATATCGATCTGATCCTGGATTGCTTCCGACCTGTGGATGCAGATGTGGATGAGGTGAAGTTTACTCTTGCTGTCAGCAATCTGGTGGAGAATGGCATTAAATATAATGTGGATGATGGATGGGTGCGCGTGTCACTGGATGCAGACCATAAATATTTCTATATAACAGTGGCGGATTCCGGTATGGGAATCCCTGAGGACAGTATAGAGAGAATCTTTGAGCGTTTCTATCGTGTGGACAAGTCCCATTCCAAGGAAATCGGGGGAACCGGTCTGGGACTGGCGATCACCAAGAGTTCTATTGCAATGCACCATGGAACGATCAAAGTATTCAGTAAAGAAGGAGAGGGAACTACATTTTCTGTGCGTATTCCTCTGTCTTATATACCGTCATAGGAGGTGCCATTGTGAAAAAGAAACTTTCAATCATTATAACAGCGTTAATACTAAGCATCCTTGCGGCCGGGTGTTCTGTGGAGATACATGAAGATTCGGGTAAGCAGGATGCCAAATATTATCTGTACGATATCAGCTCTGATGAAACTCAGCTTCAGAAGGAAAGCTACTCTCCGGAGGAGACAACTGCAGACTATATGCTTAAGGATATGATGCAGCGGATGAACAGCCAGCAGACAGATTCGCAGAACCGGGTCAGTCTGCTTCCTGAAGGAGTACAGATGAATTACAGTGTAGAAGAGGACGTGCTGGTGGTCAACTTTAACAGTCAGTACAGCAGCATGAGCCGCGCCAGGGAATTACTTGTGCGGGCAGGTGTTGTGAAGACTTTCCTTCAGGTTCCGGGGATTAATTCTGTGCGTTTTACAATAGAAAATGAAGATCTGACAGATTCCAGGGGACAGGCTGTGGGAAATATGACTGCAGATACCTTTGCCGAGTTCACGGGAACTGAACCGGATGCCTATTGCAGCAATACCTTTACGCTTTATTTTACTGATAAGAGTGGTCAGAAGCTGGTAAAAGAACAGCGTACTGTGCGGTATAAACGCAGTATCCCCAAAGAGAGGATCGTTCTGGAACAGTTAATGAAGGGACCGCTGGAAAAAGGGCATTACCCCACAATTCCGGAGAATACGGAGGTTCTGAATGTGACCATAGCAGACAGGATCTGCTATGTGGCATTTGACGGAGTATTTTCTTCCTATGCGCTGGATGTATCGGAGAAAATACCGGTATATTCTGTGGTAAATTCGCTGCTGGATGCGCTGGATGCAGACAAAGTGCAGATTACGGTCGGCGGGAAGGACAGGCTGGATACCTTTGGTAAGAAGATGGAGCTGTATCATTTTTATGAAAGAAATGATAAGCTGGTAGTCAAGGAAAAAGAGTGATATTCATAAACGAAGAGGAGGCACAAAAGTGAGGAGACGCCCTGTGTGTATCCTGTGCATGCTTCTGGTTGTTTTTCTGTGTGTGACAGACTGGCTGGGATTTTCCCTGATAAGGGGGAATCCGCTGCCACAGTCTGTGCAGACATGGATCAGAAAGCATCCGGAATCCACCATCTGCGGGGAGGTGGCCAGGTGCCGGGAGAATGAAGATTTTCAATCTGTATATCTTAGAAATACTTATCTTATTTACAATTCTGAAAAAGTTTCCATTGATAATATAAAGGTTTATTTAAAACTAAAAAAAGAATCATCGCGGTAAAAGTGATGTTGATAAACTTCTGGCAGGAAGTCTTGTTCTGGTGTCCGGAAAACTGGAAGAGGTGCAAAGTCCCACGAATCCGGGAGAATTTGACAGCAAAGCATACTATGGCTGCCAGAGGATCTATTATGTGATGAAGAAAGGAAGGATAAAGAAGCAGTCGCAGAGTCATTCTGCATATGGGCAGTTCCTGATCGATATGCAGCAGAAATTTGCAGGTATTCTGGAGAAGACCTGTGGAATGGAAGCTGGAGCGTTTGAAGCAATCGTGCTGGGAGATAAAACAAATCTGGATCCGGAGTTGAAAATGCGTTATCAGATGGCAGGGATTATCCATATCCTGGCGATTTCGGGGCTCCATATCAGTCTTCTTGGAATGGGACTGTATAATCTGCTGAAAAAAACTCGGTCTGGGTATCTGGCCGGCAGGCCTGCTGGCGCTGGTGATCATGCTTCAGTATGGGATGATGACAGGAGGGACTGTTTCAACTATGCGGGCAGTATGTATGTTTTTACTTTCTGTAGGTGCAAAGATCGCAGGACGGATTTATGATATGCCTACAGGAATGGCGGCTGCGGCGATCCTGATCCTTATGGAAAATCCGGCGTATCTGCTTGATGGAGGTTTTCTGCTGTCTTTTGGATCGGTGATTGGGATTGGCTGTGTCTGGCCATTAGTGCAGGAGGGGATGGATGTATTAAACCGGAAAAAACGAAGTGAGGTTAATGAGAAGGGAAAAATCAGAGATAAACTTCTGATGTCATTTCTGGCATCCGGAGTTGTGCAGCTTACCACACTTCCCATAGTGCTGTGGTTTTACGGAGAAGTGTCGGTGATGGGGATTTTTCTGAATCTGCTGGTGCTTCCTACTGTGGGGATTGTACTGGGAAGCGGAACTGCCGGTGCATTACTTGGATTAGTCACTGTCAGAGGAGCGTTTCTGGCTGTTGTTCCGGGCAGGATTATTCTGAGAGGATATGAGTTTCTGACAGTGCTGCTGGGGCGACTCTCGTTTTGTACATGGATCGGCGGAAAGCCGGAAGTGTGGCAGATCGTTGGATATTATCTGGTTCTGGCAGCAGCGGTGTGGATATACAGAGCGGGTGTGATGAAAAGTGAAAATGGTAAGATCTTTGCGTGGAAAATCCGGGCTGTATATGCAGGTATGGTATGCTTTGCAATTCTGCTGATCAGTTACAGACCGCATGAAGATTTCCGTATCGCCTGTCTGGATGTGGGACAGGGAGACGGAATTGTGGTGGAAATAGAAAACAGATGGAATATCCTGATCGACGGGGGCAGTACGAATAAGAATGAACTGGGAAAATATCAGCTGCTCCCATACTTGAAGAGCAGAGGGATTTCCAGACTGGACGGAATTTATGTTTCCCACACAGATGAAGATCATATCAGCGGGGTGCGGGAACTTCTGGAATTTGTTGAGAAAGATCTGACTTCTCTGCGCATAGAGAATCTGATCCTGCCCAAATGGAGCGATATTCAGGAGAATAAAAATTATCGGGAGCTGACAGAGCTGGCAGAGTCAGCGGGAGTCCGGGTGCTTACTGTGAAAGCAGGAGATGAGATCAGATATGGAACTGTCAGACTGAAGGTTCTGTGGCCGGAGTCCACAGCATCAGGGAAGGAAGTAAATGAAGATGCGATGGTTCTGGAAATGATAAGCAAAGATTTCAAAGGGCTTTTTACCGGAGATATCGGGATGGTGACAGAAGAAAAACTGATACAGAATGGGTGTCTTGAAGATGTGGACTTCCTGAAAACTGCTCATCACGGTTCCAGATATTCTACAGGAGCAGAGTTTCTGGAAATCGTCAGACCGGAACTGGCTGTTGTTTCCTGTTCTGCAACAAACACATACGGGCATCCGTCGCCGGATACGCTGGAACGGCTGAAGAAGAGTGGAAGCAGAGTGCTGATCACCAGAGACTGTGGGGCGGTTACAATAGTCAATGGAAAATCTGTTTCTGCCTTTAACCGAATCAAGTAAGACCCCTGTGGAGATGTGAAAAGCAATAAGCAGTAGGATTTTCAAAGTGATTACGTTCACAGTAACTCAAAGCAAACAATGTTGTCATAATTATATACAGGTGTCTTGACTACCTGTATATCCGGGGAGTATAATTGCACAGACAAACGAAAATCAGGCATGATGTGAGGAAAGAAAGATGAAAGAACATTATGATTGTCATTATGTGGGAACAGGGGCAGCTGGACTGTACTGTGCACTGAACCTTCCGGAGAAAATGAAAATCCTGCTTATCACCAAGCAGGAGGCAGACCAGTCAGATTCATTCCTTGGCACAGGGCGGAATCTGTATGCTGCGTGGCGAAGATGACTATGAAAATTATTTTGAAGATACCATGCGGGCAGGACATTATGAGAATAATAAACGGGCAGTAGATCTGATGATCCGCAGCTCCAATGATATTATCAGAGATCTTCTGCGTTATCATGTGGATTTTGCAAGGGATGGTCTGGGAAATCTGGCATTTACCAGAGAGGGAGCACATTCCCAGCCAAGAATTCTTTTTCATGAGGATATTACAGGAAAAGAAATCACACAGACTCTCTTAACTGCTGCAAAAATAAAAGAAAATATTGAAATTTGTGAATATATGACTATGGTAGACCTGATTTCCAAAGACAATACAGTCTGCGGAATCATTGCAATGGACCGGAATGACCAGGCATTTCCTGTTTATTCTCAGTATGTGGTTCTTGCCTGCGGCGGAATCGGCGGGCTTTTTAAAAACGTCTACCAACTTTTCGCATATTGTCGGGAGATGGTGTGGGAATTGCAATGAAGCACCATGTGGAAATGGAAAATCTGGACTATATCCAGATTCATCCGACAACTCTCTATTCAAAGAAACCCGGACGGCGTTTCCTGGTTTCAGAATCAGTCAGAGGAGAAGGCGCTCTTCTGTATGATAAGAACGGACAGCGTTTTACAAACGAATTACAGCCGAGAGATCTGCTGAGCCAGAAGATTTTTGCCCAGATGGAAAAGGATGGAACAGAGTTTGTATGGGAAGATATGCGTCCTCTGGGAGAGAAAACAATTCTGGAACATTTTCCTCATATTTATGAACAGTGCGTGGAAGAAGGCTTTGATCCGAGAAAAGAGCCAATCCCGGTTGTTCCGGCACAGCATTATTTTATGGGTGGGATCAAGGTAAATCTGGGAAGCAAAACTTCCATGAAGGGACTTTATGCCTGTGGAGAGACAAGTTGTAATGGTGTTCATGGAAGAAACCGTCTGGCAAGTAATTCTCTTCTGGAATCTCTGGTCTTTGCAAGAAAGGCTGCAGATGATATGATATTTGGACAGACACCGGAATATGTGCGGGCAGATGCAATTGATATGAATATGTATGAAAGCAGAGAAGAACTGCTTAATGCCTGCCATGAAACCGTATTAAAAGAGATTGAAAGGATGAAAAAAAGTCATGAATAGTATTACAATGAAAATGCAGGCAGACAAGCTGATTCGTATGGCGCTTCAGGAGGACATTACCAGTGAGGATGTTTCCACGAATGCAGTGATGCGAAGCGCAGTAAAAGGAACCGTAGATCTGATCGCAAAGGAAGACGGAATCATTGCCGGACTGGATGTATATGCGAGAGTATTCCAGATTCTGGATGAGAAAACAGAGATCAGTTTCAACTTTAAAGACGGTGAGGCAGTAAAGAAGGGCGATCTTCTTGGAACAGTAACAGGAGATATCCGGGTGCTTCTTTCCGGAGAGAGAGTTGCCCTGAATTATCTCCAGAGAATGAGTGGTATCGCTACTTATACAAAACAGGTTTCAAAGCTTCTGGAAGGAAGTAAGGTAACACTTCTGGACACCAGAAAGACAACTCCGAACTGTCGTGTTTTTGAAAAATATGCTGTACGCATAGGCGGCGGATGCAACCACAGATATAATCTTTCTGACGGAGTACTGCTTAAGGATAATCATATCGGAGCAGCTGGAAGCGTAGCGAAAGCAGTGGCCATGGCAAAAGAATATGCACCATTTGTCCGTAAGATCGAGATTGAAGTAGAGACTATGGAACAGGTAAAAGAAGCAGTAGAAGCAGGAGCAGATATCATTATGCTTGACAATATGACACCGGAAATGATGAAAGAAGCAGTAGAGCTTATTGCAGGCCGGGCACAGACAGAATGCTCCGGAAATATCACAAAGGAAAATATCGCCAAAATCCTGGAAACAGGTGTGGATTTTGTTTCCAGCGGTGCACTGACACATTCTGCTCCAATCCTTGACATTTCCATGAAGAATCTTCATGCAATATAATAACATGGCAGCGAAGCTGTTTTGCAGCGGATAATTTGCTATAGGATTATATCGTGGAGAAAGGATGGGAAAGTATGAATACTGCTCAGAGAAGAACTGAAATTTTAAAGCTCCTTCAGCAGGAAGAAAAACCTGTAGGCTGCCAGGGCGATGGCATCACAGTTCGGAGTAAGCAGACAGGTGATCGTGCAGGATATGGCTGTGATACGTGCATCTACACCGGGAATCCTGTCAACGACCAGAGGATATGTGTTGCAGCAGGATAAAGATATTGCATGCACCAGGGAATTTAAAGTACGCCATGGGCAGGAACAGGCAGCGGAGGAACTGAATCTGATCGTGGACTGTGGCGGGCGGGTGAAAAATATCAGCATCAGCCACAGGGTTTATGGCCGTGTCACTGCAGAAATGGATATTCGTTCCAGACAGGATGTGAATGAATTTGTCCAGGCGATCAATAGCAGCCATTCCAGCGTATTAAGCAGTGCTACTTCCGGGTATCACTATCATCTGATAGAAGCATCCAGCCAGGAAAGGCTGGATCTGATCGGAGAACAGTTAAAGAAAGCAGGTTTCCTTGCACCACTTCAGCCATGGGAAAAGGAAAAACATCATAATATATAAGTAAGAAGGGGTTCAGAAGATGACAATAGCAGAAATTCAGCAGGAAATCCTGCGAATGAAAAAAGAACAGGATACCTGTATTCTTGCACACGCATATCAGGGTCAGGAGATTCTGGAAGTGGCGGACTATACAGGAGATTCCTATGGCCTGAGTGTACAGGCATCCAAAAGAGACTGCAGCGGTGTGATCATGTGCGGCGTTCGTTTTATGGCAGAAACCTGCAAGATTTTAAGCCCGAAGAAGAGAGTATGGCTTGCTAATCCTGTAGCCGGATGTCCCATGGCAGAGCAGTTGGATCTGGAAGGTCTGCGTGAATTAAAAGCACAGTATCCGGATTATGCAGTTGTCGCCTATATTAATACAACTTCAGAACTGAAAACAGAATGTGACGTATGCGTTACGTCCTCATCAGCAGTTGAAATCTGCAAAAAGCTGGAGCAGGATAAGATTTTATTTATTCCGGATCCGAACCTGGGACATTATGTGGCGGAAAAGCTTCCGGAGAAAACTTTTGCATTTTATAAAGGCGGATGTCCGAGACATATCGTGGTCAGTGCAAAAGATGTAGAAAAAGCCCGCGCAGCGCATCCGGATGCACTTTTCCTGGTACACCCGGAATGCCGTCAGGAAGTAGTAGAGCAGGCTGATTATGTAGGCTCCACCACAGGAATCATGGAATTTGCAAAGAAATCTGAACATAAAGAATTTATCATCGGAACAGAAAACAGCATTGTAGAGCATCTTCAGTTTGAATGTCCTGATAAGAAATTTTACCCGGTTGCAGTACAGCTTACATGCATGAATATGAAGGTTACCACCTTAATGGACATCTATAACTGTCTGAAAGGACAGGGCGGGGAAGAAATCTTCCTTCCGGAAAATATCATGGAAGGCGCCGGAAGATGCATTCACAGAATGGTGGAGCTGGGCGGTTGAATAATAATCTGAAATTTTCTGCTGGCTATTATGTCATGGAATTGATACAATAAAAGTAACGTTACTGAGAACAGTAACAAAGTAACTGCTCTGCAGTCTGATATCCTGGTATCTGTGAATAGAACAACAGATTGCTGAACAGTTACAGACAAAACAGCCTCAGGAGTAGAAAATTGAAAAATATACAGGCAGACATTAAATCAGGAAATTTTAAACAGGTGTATCTTCTCTATGGAGAGGAAGCATATCTGAAACAACAGTATAAACAGAATCTGGTAAAGGCACTGAATCCGGATGGGGATACTATGAACTTCAATCACTATGAAGGCAAGGGGATTGATGTAAAACAGTTGATCGACCTCTGTGAAACCATGCCATTTTTCGCAGAGCGCAGAGTTGTTTTGCTGGAAGATACAGGTTTTTTCAAAAATAAGTGTGAGGAACTGGCAGATTATATGAAAGAGCTGCCGGACTATCTGTATCTGGTTTTTGCAGAAACGGAAGTGGACAAGAGAAACCGTATGTACAAAGCAGTAAAAGCCTGCGGAAGTATTGCGGAATTTATCAGACAGGATGAAAAAACTTTGATGCGCTGGGCAGCAGGGATCCTGGGGAAAGCCGGAAAAAAAGATCACCCAGAGAGACATGGAACTTCTGCTGACCAAAACAGGAACTGACATGGGGAATCTCAGGATGGAGATGGAGAAGCTTATCAGTTATACAGAAGGCAGGGATGTGGTGACTGCAGAGGATATTGAAGAAATCTGCACCACCCAGACAACCAACAGAATTTTTGATATGGTGCGTGCGGTAACAGAGAAAAATCAGAAGCGTGCACTGGAACTTTATTATGATCTGCTGACATTGAAAGAGCCACCGATGAGGATCCTGTTTCTTCTTGCGAAGCAGTATCGCCAGCTGCTGTTGGCAAAACAGTTTGCAGCAGCAGGACTTGCGCAGACGGAGATAGCCTCAAAACTGGGAGTGCCCGGGTTTGTAGTGAAAAACTATCACAACATGTGCCAGAGCCTATACTATATCAGAACTGGAACAGGCAGTAAAGATTTTGTGGATGCAGAAGAATCGGTGAAAAACAGGAACGCCTGGAAGATAAGCTGAGCGTAGAATTACTGATCATTAAGTACAGCAGTAAAGTAAAATAAGAAAAACGGTAACTGCCGGATATTCTGGCAGTTACAAAAGATAATAACAAAAAAGACAGCCACATGACGGTGATGGCTGTCCTTTTTAATCATAAGCTTATAATTAAAAATTCAATCTATAATTAGTCAATGCTGTTAACAGCTTTAGCTAAACGGGCAACTTTTCTTGCACAGTTGTTTTTATGATAAACACCTTTGGATGTAGCTTTGCTGATTGTGGAAACAGCATCCTTTAATGCTACTTCTGCAGCTGCCTTATCTTTATTTGCTACTGCTGCTTCAACTTTCTTCATAGAAGTTTTAACTGCAGATTTGATTGCTTTGTTTCTTGCTGCTTTAGTTCTGTTTACTAAATTCTTTTCTTAGCAGATTTAATGTTAGCCAATTCGTACACCTCCAATTTAATTCGATAAAATATTATTATACTCCTGTCATAGAAACAGACACGGGCGCTCCTATGAACATGCTTATATATATTATCTCAAATACTCTTCCTTGTCAATACATATTTCTATAAAAAAAGCTAAAAATAGATATAAAAGATTGTTATAAGAACGGAGTAAACAGTAACAAATATTGAATGAAGTACGGAGGGAAAAGAGATGCTGGATAATTACGGAATAAGAACGGACCTGGCACTGGAGACAACTGAACGGTTTACAGAGGAAAACGTAGAAATCCGGGGAGTGGAGATCCACGAAGATTATAATGAAGAGAAAGATATCCGTACCACTGTGGTAAAGATCACCACAGAAAACGGTGCCCGGACAATGGGACGGCCCCAGGGAAGCTATATTACGATAGAAGCTCCGGGGCTTTCTGTACATGATGAGGATTATCACAGAGAAATTTCCCTGGAAATCGCCCGTCATTTACAGAATGTGATCAATCTGGAGCGTGAGCTGTCCATTCTGGTAGTAGGTCTGGGAAATTCAGCGATCACAGCCGATTCCCTGGGGCCTCATGTGGTAGAAAATCTTCATATAACGAGACATATGATAAGAGAGTATGGCCTGCAGAGTCTTGGAAAAAGAAAAAATGCACCGTATCAGCGGAATTATCCCGGGAGTAATGGCGCAGACAGGGATGGAGACATCTGAAATCATACAGGGAATCGTGGCAGAGACAAAGCCGGACATAGTGATTGCCATTGATGCGCTGGCAGCAAGAAGCACCAGACGCCTGAACCGTACAATTCAGATCACAGACACAGGAATCAACCCGGGTTCCGGTGTAGGCAATCACAGATGGGGCTTACAGAAGAAAATCTGCAGGTAAAAGTGATTGGGATCGGAGTACCCACCGTAGTAGATGCGGCAACTATCGTCCATGATTCCATGGCACACCTTCTGGAAGCTCTGGAAGAGGCAGAACAGAAAGAATTTCTGGAAGAAATGATATCTCCTCATCTTCACACCATGTTTGTAACTCCCAAAGATGTGGATGAGACAGTAAAATACCTGAGCTTCACAATCTCAGAAGGACTGAACATGGCGTTTGAGGAAATAGGCGGCTGACCGGAAAATTGTTCCGTCAGTGTGAACAGGGTATAAATGGGAAAACATGGACATAGGATAAGTCAAGAGGTGATCCATGTGACAAACGTTCAGAAAGCGTTCTGCATTCTGCTTAGCATGTGCTTTTTTGCCACTCTGGCAGTATTGCCGGGGACATTTTTTACAGGAGAAAATGTGTACAGGCATCTGCCCCTGTACCGCTTTCTGGAAAAAAGAGCTCATATGAGTTCCTATGAAGATATTGAAACTTATAAAAAAATAGCAGGAGAAAACGGAAAATATCTGGGAGAGCGTGCACGGTCCGAACAATTGCTGGCAGAAAAAGGTGAATCTGAAGAATTACAGATACCAGACTCTACACCGGTACCGAAAGAAACAGCAATTCCTTCGAAAACAGTAAAATCAGCGAAAATATCAGAGTCAGCGAAAATATCAGAATCAGAACAAACTTCAAAAAAATCAGACAAGACACCTAAACCGAAAAAGACAACTGTGTCACCGGAAAATCATGAAACGGACAAATCACAGAAGCCGCAAGAGTCAGCAGCGCAGAATGACCAAAATATTCAGAACAGCACAGAAACCATTGCTGCTGCAGTTCCTCATCCAATAATCGACCTGTCCCCCGAAAAACTGGCAGATTATAATTATCTTCTGGGACAATTCTATATCGTAGATTCCAACACAGAAGCAGATGCCGTACAGATTAATGCCGGGGATTTTCTGAAACAGGACTTAAAAATTACCAAAGAAACCGATACCCCTCAGATTCTGATCTATCACAGCCATTCGCAGGAAACCTTTGCAGATTCCAGAGAAGGGGAAGAATCCGACACAATTGTAGGAGTAGGAGATTATCTGACACAGCTTCTCACAGAAAACTACGGTTATCAGGTAGTCCATCTCAAAGAGCAGTTTGACATGGCAGGCGGTGAACTGGACCGCAGCGCCGCTTATGATTATGCCCGCGATTATCTGGAACCTTATCTTCAGGAAAACCCGGATATCCAGGTGATCATAGACCTGCACCGGGACGGCGTCCCTGAAGACCGGCATCTTGTAACAGAGATCAATGGAAAACCCACAGCTCAGATCCTTTTTTACAATGGACTGAGTTATACGACATCCAAAGGTTCCCTGGACTATCTGCCAAATCCATACATACAGCAAAATCTGGCATTCTCCTTTCAGCTGGAATACCAGGCAGCCCAATACTATCCTCAATTTTACCGGGGAATTTACCTTGCAGGTTACCGCTACAATCTCCATCTCCGTCCACGCTCCCTTCTCCTGGAAGCCGGAGCCCAGACCAACACTGTCCAGGAAGTAAAAAACTGCCATGGAACCATTTGCCGACATTTTAGACAAGGTACTGCAAGGATAAATTCTATAGCAATTCCATAAAATAATGCAATCAAGACAGTTCAGCAGAGTGCGAAGGACAAGGAAGATACCTGCAGGCGTGCTGACGCACGGCAAAGATAATAATTACCAGGATGTTTCTGTGCGTACCCTGTAGATAAACAGATGACAAACCCTTGCTCCATATGCTATAATACAGAATTAGCAAACCCATCAATTACAGTATATAAGAAAGAACTCAGGAGGGAATTCCTTAATGATAGACCAGAGCAAAATCAGAAATTTCTGTATTATTGCACACATAGACCACGGCAAATCCACTCTTGCCGACCGAATCATCGAAATGACCGGCACTCTGACAGAACGTGAAATGCAGTCACAGGTACTGGACAACATGGAACTTGAAAGAGAACGTGGAATCACCATTAAATCTCAGGCAGTACGAATCGTATACAAAGCCAAAGACGGCGAAGAATACATCTTCAACCTGATTGACACCCCCGGCCATGTAGACTTCAATTACGAAGTATCCCGAAGCCTTGCAGCCTGCGACGGTGCAATCCTGGTAGTAGATGCAGCTCAGGGAATTGAAGCCCAGACACTGGCAAATGTATATCTTGCCCTTGACCATGACCTGGATGTCCTTCCGGTCATCAACAAAATCGACCTGCCAAGTGCAGAACCGGATCGTGTGGTAAATGAAATCGAAGATGTCATCGGCCTTGAAGCCCATGACGCACCAAGGATTTCTGCCAAAACAGGACTTAATGTAGAAGAAGTCCTGGAACAGATCGTAACAAAGATCCCGGCACCTCATGGCGATGTAGATGCACCATTAAAAGCCCTGATCTTTGACTCCATTTATGATGCATACAAAGGCGTTATCGTATTCTGCCGTGTCATGGATGGCCGTGTGAAAAGAGGCACCCAGATCCATATGATGGCAACTGGCTTCACCACAGAAGTTGTGGAAGTCGGATACTTTGGTGCAGGTCAGTTTATTCCATGTGAGGAACTGACAGCAGGCATGGTAGGATACATCACTGCGAGTATTAAAAACCTTGGTGACACTCGTGTAGGTGATACAGTTACAGATAAGGAAAGACCATGTGCAGAAGCACTTCCGGGCTATAAGAAAGTAAACCCTATGGTATACTGCGGATTATATCCGGCAGATGGTGCCAAATACGGTGATCTGAGAGATGCTCTTGAGAAGCTTCAGCTCAATGATGCCTCTCTGTTCTATGAACCGGAGACATCCGTAGCCCTTGGCTTTGGTTTCCGATGTGGTTTTCTGGGATTGCTCCATCTTGAGATCATTCAGGAGCGACTGGAAAGAGAATACAACCTTGATCTTGTGACCACAGCTCCCGGTGTTATTTACAAAGTACACAAAACTAACGGTGAAGTTATCAATCTGACAAACCCCAGCAATCTGCCGGACCCGTCAGAGATTGAATACATGGAAGAACCAATGGTAAATGCCGAGATCATGGTAACAACTGAATTTATCGGTGCAATTATGGATCTTTGCCAGGAACGAAGAGGGCAGTATCTGGGAATGGATTATATGGAAGAAACACGTGCGCTTCTGAAATATAAGCTGCCGTTAAATGAGATTATCTATGATTTCTTTGATGCCCTCAAATCCCGCTCAAGAGGCTATGCTTCTCTGGATTACGAGCTCTGCGGATATGAGCGCAGTGAGCTTGTGAAACTGGATATTCTGGTAAACAAAGAAGAAGTGGATGCCCTTTCCTTTATCGTACATGCAGATACAGCATATGAGAGAGGCCGTAAGATGTGCGAGAAATTAAAAGACGAGATTCCCCGCCAGCTTTTTGAGATTCCGATCCAGGCAGCTGTCGGAAGCAAGATTATTGCCAGGGAGACAGTCAGAGCCATGCGTAAGGATGTACTTGCCAAATGTTACGGCGGTGATATTTCCCGTAAGAAGAAACTTCTGGAGAAACAGAAGGAAGGTAAGAAACGTATGCGTCAGGTAGGCAATGTGGAGATTCCGCAGAAAGCATTTATGAGTGTATTGAAACTGGATGATAAATAAAGTATGAATGGTAACTATTCGGCAGCCTGCTGTCCAGATAACTGTGAAGGTACTGAACAGCTACCTGTGAATAGTGTTCATCTCAACAGAAGGTTAAGATATTGAAGAAAATGATTAAGCGAAAAACAGTTATACTATGTATGTTATTGCTTGGAATTTCTGTCTCCGGATGTGGGAAAACCAGGGAGGCAGATGAAACGTCCTCCAAAGTGATCCAGATCAGTGTTGCGCCGGAAGAGACAAGTCCCACTCCGGCACCGGATCAGGTAGATTCCGCAGCAGTTACCACAAATGGTAATCTGACAATGGTAAATACGTATCTGGCAGAGCAGGATGCAGCAGGTATCTCATCTGCGGAAAGTTCAGACAGCCAAAGTGATGCTGACAGTACAGATAACAGTGTCGACTCAGCAGATAACAATGAGCAAGACAGCAGTACATCAGATACTGAGGAATAGAAAACAGGTCATAACAGGAGCAGATTACAATGGAGAGAAGGAATATCACAGATTCTCCCATGGAAATCTATATCCACATTCCATTTTGCATAAAAAAAACTGTGATTACTGTGATTTCCTTTCCGGTCCGTCAGGTCCAAAGGAGCAGGCTGATTATGTAGATGCTCTGCTTGAAGAAATCAATGCAGCAGAAGAAGGAAAAGGAAGGAGTGTATCCTCTGTATTTATTGGAGGGGGCACTCCTTCTGTTTTGGATGAGAGATTCATAGGAGAAATTTTAAATCATATAAGACAAAAATTTCAGATTGCGGATCATGCTGAGATCACCATAGAAGTAAATCCGGGGACTGCAGACAGAAACAAACTGCAGGCATACAGAACATATGGAATCAACCGCCTGAGCATAGGTTTACAGTCGCCGGATGACAGAGAACTGAAGATCCTTGGAAGAGTCCACAATTATGAGCAGTTTCTGGAAACTTACAGAAGTGCAAGAGAGGCAGGGTTCGACAATATCAATATTGATCTGATGAGTGCGATCCCGGATCAGACTTATGAAGGATGGATCCACAATCTTCGCACTGTTGCAGGACTGGATCCGGAACATATTTCCGCATACAGCCTGATCATTGAGGAGGGCACACCTTTTGCATCGCGGACGCTGAATTTGCCGGATGAAGATGCGGAGTACAATATGTATGAGGCAACAGCACAGATTCTGAGAGAATATGGCTTTGAGCAGTATGAGATTTCCAATTACGCAAAGAAAGGCAGAGAATGCAGGCATAACGTGGGTTATTGGATCCGACAGGATTATCTGGGGTTTGGCCTGGGAGCTTCCTCTCTTTATGGAAAGGAACGTTTTGCCAATACACAGGATATGAAAAAATATCTGGAAAACAGCAGAACTCCGGAAAAAATAAGAGAAAAAGAGCCGCCCCTCACCAGAGAGGATGAGATGGCGGAGTTCATGTTCCTGGGACTTCGAATGACCAGAGGAATCTCAAAAGCTGAGTTTGAGCGGCAGTTTGGCAGTGAGACAGATGCAATATACGGGGATGTTCTGAGAAAATATAAGTCAATGGGACTGCTTTTGGAAGAAAACGGAAGGATTTTTCTGAGCAGAGAGGGAATCCACGTAAGTAATTCCGTTATGGCGGATTTTTTGCCGTAAACGCCTTGACGAACAAATGTTCCTGTATTATACTGATGCCATGAGGATTGCGGGGCAGCGAAACTGCGCACAATCCATGAATATCATAACATACGAAAAACGGTGTAACTGTCAAGGTAAGAAACAGTTATTATTTATAAATGAGAAACAGGAGGCCCACAATGGCAGCAGATACAACGAAGAAGCACTTTATCAGGATCAGAGGTGCCAATGTTAATAATCTTAAGAATTTAAGTGTGGATATTCCCAGAGATAAGTTTGTGGTATTTACAGGACTGAGCGGCTCCGGTAAATCTTCACTGGCTTTTAGATACCATCTATGCAGAGGGACAGCGCCGTTATATGGAATCTCTCTCTTCCTATGCAAGACAGTTCCTGGGACAGATGGAGAAGCCGGATGTGGAGAGCATCGAAGGTCTGCCGCCGGCCATTTCCATTGATCAGAAATCTACCAACCGCAATCCCCGTTCCACAGTAGGAACAGTGACAGAAATCTATGATTATTTCCGACTTCTGTATGCCAGAGTGGGAATCCCTCATTGTCCGAAGTGCGGAAGAGAGATTAAGAAGCAGACAGTTGACCAGATGGTAGACAGTATCATGTCTTTTCCGGAGAGAACGAAGATCCAGCTTCTGGCGCCTGTTGTGCGGGGGCGCAAGGGAACTCATGCAAAGCTTCTGGAGCAGGCAAAGAGAAGCGGATATGTACGTGTGCAGATTGACGGAAACCTGTATGAGCTTTCCGAGG
>ENA-OQNJ01000124-OQNJ01000124.1-human-gut-metagenome-genome-assembly--contig:-NODE-124-length-19040-cov-2.564902_pt1 | contig 19040 bp, 18 predicted proteins | sample MGYA00242630_ERZ504882 | MGnify/ENA primary metagenome ERZ504882 (study PRJEB26092, sample SAMD00036408) | human gut metagenome | host: Homo sapiens | study: EMG produced TPA metagenomics assembly of... | reverse complement strand
ACTTATATATTTTTAAAAATGAAAAAGATCTTTATTTTTTTAGGACTGATGTTTGTCATGTTGAGCAGTACCTACGCTCAAAAAGGCAGACAGGCAATTGGATTTAGGATTAAGTTACGGAACAGAAATTGAAAGTGCTGGATTGGGAATTAAATACCAGTACAATATCACTAATCCTCTCCGTATTGAACCTTCATTCAATTAGTTTTTTTGAGAATGACAATGTAAGTATGTTGGATTTAAATGTGAACTTCCACTATCTTTGTCCGGTAGCTCAAAGTGTCAAACTTTATCCGCTATTTGGTCTGACCATGTCCAACTGGATGTTTGACATGCATGATTTGGATGTTGACTGGGATGGAGACCACGTCCATGTTGATGATGGGGGTAACCATAATGAATTCCGTATCGGGGTTAATCTCGGAGCTGGGGCGGAATTCGCTTTGGGACGTAACTGGGCTATGAATGTTGAATTCAGATACCAATTGGTTGATGATTTTGACCAAGGGGTTATTAATTTCGGAGCTGCTTATCGGTTCTAAAAACATATTAATGTGTCAAAACGAAAATGACTGCTCCTAAAAGTTACAGATAGTAATTATAACACTTAAAAGGGTCGTATCAAACTCTGTCTTGAGTAATGATACGACCCTTTCTTTAGTTCTTTTAGGATGCTTAAATTTCAGATTATAAGTTTATGTTTTCAAAAACTGAGTTTTGTCTCTTGAACTTTATTAAAATCTACTATTTACTAGGTATTTCAGAATCTCTTTCAAACCTTTTACTTTGCAGCAAACAAATTAAATGATTTGCTGTATGAAAAAAATGGGTATAATTTATGGTTCCTCTACTGGAACTTGTGAAAGCATCGCACAGACAATAGCTGAAAAATTAGGTGTGGCATCAGTTGATGTAATTGATGCAAGTAAAATTACCACAGAAAAAGTGGAAAGTTATGATATTTTATTGTTAGGGACTTCTACTTGGGGAGACGGTGAATTGCAAGATGATTGGTATGACGCCATTAAAACGATAAAGACTGCAGATTTGAATGGTAAAATAGTTGCTCTCTTTGGCTGTGGAGATTCAGAATCCTATTGTGATACATTTTGTGACGGTATGGGAGTTATATATGACCAGTTAAAGAATTCAGGTTGCACTTTTGTGGGGGCAGTTTCTGCCGATGGGTATTCGTATTCATCTTCTATAGCGATAATCGATGGGAAATTTGTAGGTTTGGCTCTTGATGACGTGAACGAAAGTGGCAAGACTGAAGAACGTATTAACAGTTGGGTTGAAGAAATAAAGAAGAACCTGTAATTTTGACAATTGCCTTATGATAGCTTCAGACATAAACCCGGTAGAATTGAAAGTATTTCTGAATCATATTTATGAATTAAAAAAGGAGTACGTCAGATGGTACTCTATACTACCAAGAGGAAGTATGAAGATTTTGCTGTAAAACGGCTGATCAATCAAAAGATTAATTACATAATCCAGCCCGTGGGAAATGATAAAATAAACCTGTTTTTCGGTAGAAAAGAATGCATTAATGCCATTCGTTTCCTAGTGAATCAGCCACTGAACAAATTGTCACCCGAGCAGGATTTTATTCTTGGAGCTATGCTGGGGTATGATATTTGTGTACAATGCAAACGTTATTGCGACCGTAAAGTATAATAATCTCAATTTCACGTAGTTTTAAAATGTAGTAGTAAAGGGGTGTCTGAATAATTTTCAGGCATCCTTTTTACACTTTTTATGTGAACCATCTTTTTATCTATTTTGTTGCATTATTAGCATAAACCTTAAAAATGAGAAGATATGGGTAAAGAAGAAAAGAAAAAGATGGAACAAAAGGATGAGCTGACGAATAGTGGTCAGCGGTTTCCTGTTGAACAAGTGTCCAATACTGGTAAGCCTACCAAGAAGCAGGTGAAAGCAGCGGTAAAAGAGTTGAATCCTGACGTGAACAGTTTAGGAAGTAGAGGATAATTTAAAATTGAAAACAGTAATGGATATAACTGGAAAACTAGAAGAGGTAAACCAGTCGGACTCATTATTGCTGGTTGTGTTTTATGCGGATTGGTCTCCCCATTGTGAATGGATTGAACCGCTGTTACATGAATTTGAAAAACCGGTCAATATTGTAAGAGTCAATATAGAAAGTAATCGGAAAGTAGCCGATGCCTATGAAATAGAAATAGCTCCCAGCTTTGTCCTCCAACGTAAAGGCAAGATGTTGTGGGAGAAAACTGGTGAAGTATTTCCAGGAGAATTAAGGGATGTCATTGAAATGTTCAAGAATTGAGATCTGTACATCCAGATTAAAAAAGTTCCGTTGGTATACAGCTACGGGACTTTTTTTCTTGTAGGCAGTTTTGTACAATGGAAAACATATCGTACCTTTGCCAAACAATTGATTAAATTTAAGAATATATGTTCAGAAGTCATACTTGCGGAGAGCTCAGACTTTCCGATGCAGGCAAAAGTGTAACGTTGGCAGGTTGGGTACAGCGTGCACGTAAAATGGGAGGGATGACGTTTGTCGATCTTCGTGACCGTTACGGTATTACCCAATTGGTATTCAACGAAGCGGTGAATGCCGAACTTTGTGAACGTGCCAATCACTTGGGGCGTGAATTTGTTATTCAAATAACCGGTGAAGTGAACGAACGTTCAAATAAGAATATGAATATTCCCACCGGTGAAATTGAAATTATCGTATCGGTATTGAATGTACTTAATTCAGCGGTAACTCCTCCTTTTACGATAGAAGATAATAGTGACGGAGGTGATGATATCCGTATGAAATTCCGCTATTTGGATTTACGCCGTAATTGTGTGCGTAAAAATTTGGAACTTCGTCATAAAATGACAATGGAAGTGCGCCGATATTTGGACAGCAAAGGGTTTCTGGAAGTGGAAACTCCTATGTTGGTAGGTTCTACTCCTGAAGGAGCCCGTGATTTTGTTGTTCCTTCACGTATGAACCCGGGACAGTTTTATGCACTGCCACAGTCTCCGCAAACACTGAAGCAATTGCTGATGGTTTCCGGCTTTGATCGTTACTTCCAGATTGTAAAGTGTTTCCGTGATGAAGATCTTCGTGCAGACCGTCAGCCTGAGTTTACTCAGATAGACTGTGAGATGAGTTTTGTTGAACAAGAAGATATCATTTCCACTTTCGAAGGAATGGCAAAACATTTGTTCAAGGAGTTACGTGGAGTCGAGTTGAGCGAACCGTTTCTGCGTATGACATGGGCCGATGCCATGAAATATTACGGTAGTGACAAACCGGATTTGCGTTTCGGCATGAAGTTTGTGGAATTGATGGATATCATGAAAGGTCATGGCTTCTCTGTTTTTGATGATGCGGCATATATTGGTGGTATCTGTGCGGAAGGCGCTGCAAGTTATACCCGTAAACAGTTAGACCAATTAACAGAATTTGTCAAGAAACCTCAGATCGGTGCGAAAGGTATGGTTTACGCCCGTGTGGAAGCTGATGGCAATGTAAAATCCAGTGTAGACAAATTCTATTCACAGGAAGTACTTCAGCAGATGAAGGAAGCTTTCAGTGCCAAGCCGGGTGACTTGATCCTGATTCTGAGTGGTCCTGATGCTATGAAGACCCGCAAGCAGTTATGCGAACTTCGTCTGGAAGTGGGACGTCAGCTGGGACTGCGTGATAAGAATAAATTTGCTTGTCTGTGGGTCGTTGATTTTCCGATGTTTGAGTGGAGTGAAGAAGAAGGCCGTCTGATGGCCATGCACCATCCGTTCACTCATCCGAAAGAAGAAGATATTCCTTTGTTGGATACAGATCCGGCTGCTGTTCGTGCCGATGCTTACGATATGGTAGTAAACGGTGTAGAAGTAGGAGGTGGTTCAATTCGTATCCATGATTCACAATTACAGGCCAAGATGTTTGAAATTTTGGGCTTTACTCCGGAAAGAGCACAAGAACAATTCGGCTTCCTGATGAATGCATTCAAATACGGAGCACCTCCTCATGGTGGTTTGGCATACGGTCTTGATCGCTGGGTTTCTTTGTTTGCAGGACTTGATAGTATCCGTGACTGTATAGCATTCCCTAAAAATAATAGTGGACGTGATGTGATGTTGGATGCTCCCGCTGCTTTGGATCAATCACAATTGGATGAGTTGAATCTGGTCGTTGATATAAAAGAGGATAAGTAAGTTTTTTCCGCTTTTTATATAGGATATTGTATAAAAGGCCGATAACGGGACGATCCGAACAAAGCGTAGTGAATGCTGTTTCAGCTAATTCGCTACGCTTTGTCTTTTGGTTTAAAGTAGTCCGATAAGCTGAAACAGCTTATAAACATATGAAGGAAGCATATAAAAAGTGTATGAAAGAGAAAAATACGATCAAGATAAAGAGTTATGAATCACCCTGCGGAGTGTTGCTGCTCGGTTCATTTGGCGGAAAACTCTGCCTGTGTGACTGGCAGGTGGAAAAACACTGCGATCGTGTGAATCAACGGTTGAAGCGGGTATTGTGTGCCGAATTTGAAATAAGTACGTCAGAAATAATCGAAGAATCAATAGAGCAACTCAACGAGTATTTTGCAGGACAACGCAAAGAATTTAGTGTGCCGCTTCTTTTTGTGGGCACGGATTTTCAGAAAACAGTATGGAATGAACTGTTAAAGATACCGTTTGGCAGGACAATGTCTTATGGTGAAATGGCCAGGCATATCGGGATGCCCCAAGCAGTTCGTGCGGTAGCCAATGCTAATGGTGCAAATTCCATATCAATCTTTGCACCTTGCCATCGTGTGATCGGTAGTGACCACTCGCTGACAGGATATGGAGGCGGACTGTCCGCTAAAAGGTTTTTATTTGGAATTGGAATCACAACCTCGGTTAATGTTATGAGCAGACAAGAAACATTTCCAATGCTATAATAATAAATAAAAAGGAATGGGTAGTGAAAATGCCCATTCCTTTTTCTCATATCTTCTTAATGAATTACCATGTTGTTCCTTGGAATACACTACTTTCGTTATAGGGAACCAGATATCCGTTCATTGTCAGCGTATTGCCTGAGAAATTTGGATTTATAGTAACACTGGCCTGATTGGTTCCGCCAGTCAGTACAATGGAAACGGTGGCCGAAACGGCAATCCCATTAATTCCATAATTATAGTACACATTACCGTCTTTATCCTGGCGCATACTTATTCCGTTCACATTTCCCTGAACCGTGACACCTCCCAAGCCGTTCGGGCTCCAGTTATACACAAAATTAGTAAAGGCGGTCTGAATAATACCTTGCCCATCGTTTACTTCCACATAATTCGTGTTAGAGGAAACAAAACGCATTATTCCATTACGGAATACAACGTTATCAGCTTCTAATACAAAAGAACCGTTTTTTAAAAGCATTAATTGCTTGGACGTAGGATACAGAGTCCTGCTGAGCTTCCAAGGCTTTCTTTTCCTGACGTTCTTTCTTCCATGCTTCGCGTTTAGCGTCTTCTCTTTGTTTTCTGGTTTGTGCATTTGTCACTCCGCTGAAGCAAACAAGTAACAATGCGGCTAAAAATAATACTTTTTTACATAATTAAGCTGTTTAGTAAATCAATAATATCTTTTGAATATTCTGATAACTAAAACAGCCTTAACCATGAATTGTTTAACGAATATGTGAATTTATATAACGATAACGTTTGTATTTAATCTATAAAGCGTCGGGTTAGATTTTCAAACTCATCAATACGCCGGTCACGGAGGAAAGGCCACCAGCGACGAACATTCTCACTACGGGTCATATCCAGTTCCACTACCATATTTTCTTCATCCATATTGTTGGCTTGTGCCAGTATTTCTCCTTGAGGACCTGCCACGAAGCTATTACCCCAAAATTGGATACCATTAGTCTGACCGGAAGGATCGGGCTCATGTCCTACACGGTTCACGGCGATAACCGGCAGACCGTTTGCCACGGCATGTCCACGCTGCACGGTTACCCATGCACCTAGTTGACGGATTTTCTCTTCTTGAGTGTCTGTGCTTTCCCAACCTATAGCTGTAGGGTATATAAGAATTTCAGCACCTTTCAGTGCCATCAGCCGTGCACCTTCGGGATACCATTGGTCCCAGCAGACTTGTACACCTAGTTTTCCCAGTGATGTCTGAATAGGTTCAAATCCCAGGTCACCGGGAGTAAAATAAAATTTCTCATAATAGGCGGGATCATCGGGAATATGCATTTTGCGGTATTTCCCTGCTATACTGCCATCTTTGTCAAAAACGACGGCTGTATTGTGATATAGCCCCGGAGCACGCTTCTCGAATAACGAAGTAACCAGTACAATACCGTATCCGGCAGCCAACTCACTGTAGAAGCCGGTAGAAGGACCGGGAACCGGTTCTGCCAAATCAAACATATCCGTATCTTCTGTCTGACAGAAGTAAGGGGTGTTGTGCAACTCCTGCAATACAACCAGCTGTGCACCTGCTGCCGCCACCTGTTCTATATTGTGGTGCAGTTTGCTCAAATTGTGACGGATATCATTAGTGCATGTCTGTTGGATAATTCCTACTTTAATCGTTCTTTTCATACATATATTTATTAATATACACCTTCGGGATATTGCATGGTGACGCAATGCAGCGAGCCATGTTGCTTTATTAAAGCAGTGCAGTCAATACCTACTATCTCTCTTCCGGGAAATGCTTCAGCCAATACTTCTTTGGCGCGCATATCATTCACAGAATCAGCATAAGTAGGATAAAGCACAGCTTCATTCATTATCAGAAAATTGGCATAAGTTGCCGGCAAGCGATGATGTTCCTCATCATAAACAGCACTTGCCATAGGTAGCGGAAGCAGACGGTATGGTTTGCCGTCCAAAGTACGGAACGCTTTTAGTTCTTCTTCCATCATTGCCAGTTCCTTATAGTGTTCATCTTTTTCATTGGTGCACTTTACATACACAATGGTATCATCCGGACAGAAACGTGCCAATGTGTCCACATGGCTGTCTGTATCATCACCTGCCAGATAACCGTGTTTCAACCATAGAACCTGTTTTAAGTTAAATGTTTCTTTTAGAAAATCCTCCACTTCCTGTCGGTTCATTTCATTTCTGTTTTTAGCCAGCAGACATTGCTCTGTAGTCAGCAGGCTTCCTTTCCCATCACTTTCTATGGAACCTCCTTCTAAAATAAAATTCCGGCAGAAAACATATTCACCTTTCAGAACAGGATGGTGAAAATACAGTTCGTTATTAATCTGGTTATCATAATTTGCGGCAAACTTCATTCCCCAGCCATTAAAACAGAAATCCAGCAGCAGGGGAGTAGCGTCTTCTTTCAACAGGGTGATAAAAGCATGATCGCGTGCCCAAGTATCATTTGTGTTGATTTTTGATGTGACTAGTTTTTGGATATCAGCTCCATAATTATCTATACTATCTCTTATGGAATCGGGGTCTGGAGCCACAATCAACAAACTCTGACGTTTCAAAACCTCATAAGCTATCTTAAGAAAACAGTCATTCACTTCGTCCAACATGTATGCCCAGTCTGTGTCTTTATGGGGCCACGTTAGTTGAATCAAACTTTGTTTATGCCATTCGGCGGGTAAATAGGACATATTCATATTTTTAAATTTACTTCGCAAAGATATGAAATAAACTTTATAGGTTGATTAGTCATCGCTTCGTTTTTGTAACGAACCTTTCCTTCTTTTCCATAAGAACCAGCGGAACAGTTCGTCCCAAGTATTGAAATCGTTTTTTATACATGAGACCTACTCCTTGAGTGGTCAGGGTAGATTTAGTAAAATAGCGGTCATTGGTCTGATTATACCCTCTCAAACGGAAATCTCCGTTTTTTGTCAATAACCATATCGCTTCAAAGTCTCCTACGAAGTTGCTATTTGCCATCACATTCTCCTTATAGCCGAAGTTTCCATTTATCATCAGCCTGTTATTCAATAACCTGCCGGACAACATAGCTTCTGCTTCCACATCTGTCCAACCTTTTTCACCGGTACTCAGGTTGGCGCCTATGTTCCAGTTTTTATTGCCCATCCATTGGGACAACATATTGTTCAGCTGACCGGAAAGTGTACTGAAGGCTAAAGAACTGGTCGCATTAGAGGATTGGTCATTATTGGCATAATCATAGGTGTAGAACTTACCAATTCCCAGCAAATAAATAATCTGTGTATTCATTTGTTCTTCCGTACTGGTAGCACTACGTACCAATTCCCGGTCTTCCTCGCTTACAGTGGGCAGTTCCAAATCGAATTTAATATCCGGATTGGATAAATTTCCAGTCAGATTCATCAGACAGTTTACCTTCACCGTACCTTGGTTGCGCGAGGGATCTACTACCAAATCACTTAAAGAAGCAGAATTAACCGTGTATACCGCCTGTAAATCAAGATTCGCCTGATAAGGGTCACCTGAGAAAGTCACCGTGCCACCTGATTTCAAGGTAAAATCCTTGCGTATTACTTCCTGCATGCTTAGTTTATACATACCTTGATCTATGACATAGCTACCGAACATACGGAAATCACCTTTATTGAAAAAATTCACTTGCAGGTTTCCATTTCCGGTTGCTGTAATATTATCTCCCGCTACAGGATCCATGATAATTTTCATGGTAGCGCTGGGAGTTGCTTCTATCAACATGTTGATGCGGAGATCCATAGGAGGTCCGTCGTCCTCTTTAGTCTTACGCACATTAGAGTGGTGGTAAAGATTGGTTTCCACATTATCGTGAATGCGCTTGGGGGTTTTGTCTACAAAAGTGATAAACTGATTGCTCGCTGCTTCCGTGGTTACTCCGGTTATATAAGTGAAGCTGGTATTGTTGCCTGTGGTCAGTGAAGCGTCCACTGTCATCGCATTATTTCCACCATCCAGTACCACATTTCCTGTACCATATACTTTTCCGTAAAAAGGCATATTCCCGGCTTCGTAGGTATTGTACATCAACAGGTTGTTGCCTCGTATATTGAAATGGTACATCAGATTTTTCAGCTTTGTGTGATGCAGATAACCATTTACCAGTCCGTCATGTCCCTCACGGTCATAGACTTTTACATTCCTGAAATCCAGACTGCCCGAAGATATATGTATGGAGTCATCCCGGATTTGGAAATAGGTGTTCAACACATCAATTTTAGCATCCATTTTGGCCCTCACTTCACCTTCCAGATCCAAATGCTTGAAATCGCCATATAAACGGACATTTCCGTTGACACGGCCATTTATTTCACTGAAAATTCCTTCTATAAAAGGTTGTAAGAATCCCAGATTGGTACTATCTGCCCGAATCGACAGATCAAGACCTTTTAACTTGGGAGAGACATACCCTGTCACATGAGTGGAGGAAATTCCTTTTTCAGCTATTTGGGCATCCAGTCGTACTCCGCCCAATTCCTTATCCCATACACCTGCAATGTCGGCTTCTCCTAATAAAGAACGGTTCAGACAGAATTTGTGCACATTCAGACGGGTCCGCATCACCGGGTTCTTCATGACACTTTTCAGATGAACCTTTCCGGTTACAAGTCCGCCGAACTCTACATCGTCAAACTGCACAATATCCAGTACATAGTCCAGCTTGATATTTCTCAAATCCACCCGGCAGGAATCACTTTCCTTCTTGGTCAGTTTACCATCTATCCTTAAATACTGGTCCTCATGTTCAAACAGGAAATTGTCAATGAATACGCGTCCCGAATCTATGGCGATATGCGAGGGATGAATGTTCCATACCGTATCATTCAGCACTACTTTTGTGGGCTGTATGTTTATATCTGCCTGAAGAATAGGGTGGGGACCTTCCGTTTTGAAGAAACGGGTATCGGCGGCAAATTTACCACCGTAAGTCACATCAGTATTGTTCCTCCAGTTAATTGTTGTTTCCAAATGATCGTTTTTGGCATTGGCTTCCACCGAGAAGTTAAGCATTGCACCACTTTTCATCAGCATACCGCCTCGCAGTGAACATTTGAACCGGTCGGAAGGATTCTCACAAAATAAAACGCCCGAATCATAACGTGTTCCATTGTATCTGAATTCCGGAAAATGTCCTTCTACGTGCAACTTTTCCTCGCCGTCGTTAAAATATCCTTTTAAAGATGCCGGCAGGTATAATTCCAATGGAATCTGAAATAATTTGGATAGCACTTCGGTATTTTCCAGGCAGATATCAAACTGGAAGTTATTGTGAGGCTCAGGCATATTATCCTTTATAGTCAGTAAGGACGGAATATAGCGTTGTACCGTCTTTACCACGCTGGCCGGAATGGTGTGGTAGGAATAGTCACCTCGTATCACCGCTGTCATGAAGGATGAATTTATGCGCAACTCTTTTTCACCGCTTACCTGTCCGGCTGTAATAGTCAGATTGTCAAGAAAACACCCTCCTTCATCGGGAGCGTTTAATTGCAGGCTGTCCAATGAAATGCGCCCGTTCATGTCGTCAATGGATTTGCCGGTGAAATCAGCAGTGAGGCCCAGTGAAATACTGGCATTCTCATATTTGTCCGACAGATGGAGGTCGTGAGGGCGCAGGTTCTTTACGGATGCCTTCAGGTTAAAGTCAGGGATTGTTTTGGCAACATTGAAATTACCGTCTATCTGGACAGAACCGTTTGCGTCGTCCATGGATAAGCGCCCGTTAAAGCCTCCGTCCTTATATACGCCATCCAACATGATATTTTCATATTGATATTGACTATATTCAAAGGAAGATATGATTCCTTTGATGTATGATTCCGGATATCGGTTCTTATAGTTGAAACCTTTCAGTTCCACATTGAAATCCACCTTGCCGAATTTCTTTTCCTGATTAAGTAATTTTCCCAAATCCAAGTCTGCACTCGCCACACTACCCGAATAGGTTCTGCTCATACTTTGTTCATCAATGCTCATCATCACGTCCGTTTTCACCATGCCTGCCCCTGTATGGAACAAGCCTGTCAGTGTGAGATCATGCAGATAGCCCGCCGCTTCCCCGTTAAAACGAATATAGTCCAAACGTTGCAAAATGGGAGGAACCTTTCCCGTCAGGTTCGTCATCAGAACGTTTATGCCCTCTTTTGTCATGGTCAAGTTACCCAGTTTGCCGTAAATGTACATATCCATGCCTGCATCCCAGTTACTTAAGGCAGCTTCCCCTGCAATCATCAATCCGTGGTGGTTAGTCAGCCGCAGGGTGGGGCAGTCCAAATGTTTGCCGTGACCGGAGAAAACCAGATTTAGATCCAACGGTTCTTCAAAGCGTGACAAGGCAGGCACAAAAGGAGCCAAATCTTTCAGTATAACGGAAGCCTTCAAAGAGCCGTCATATCTTACATTTTCTGTCATTTGGGGCAATTCGGGCAGGCTGTCATACTTCAAGGTCAGACTGTCTATCTTTAAAGCGGTATTTGAAAGCTCCACACCAAAATCCTTAATATCCAAACGTTTATTGTTGGCTGTAACTTTCATGGCGAACTTCTGCAATGAAAAACCACATTGTTCGTCAAAGCTGACCCGCCGGATGGCGGCATTCAACGAGTCGCTGCGCAATGCCTTCAGTGAAAGCGTTGCTGCGAGATTCTTCACCGATAGATGATGGGCATTGAACTTTCCGGGAGTTTCCGGTTCCGATAATATATCGTATGCCACTCTGCCACGCCTTATCAGCACGGAATTAATTCGTAAATCCAAATTAGATTTTGTTTTAACCGTATCTTTGGACGCGAAAGCGTCTAACACAAACTGGAAATTAGGGGCAGATTCCGGAGTTTCCCGATTCAAATTGACCGTAAATCCAAAAAGCTGGACACTGCTGATGGTGACTTTACCGTTCAATAAAGGCAGAAGGTCGAATTTTGCCGATAAGCGGGCTACTTTCAGCATCTCCTGGTTCTTCCGGTCATGCAAAAGGACATCTTCCACAATGATACGGTTCAGCAAACCCATATCAATCCGTCCTACAGAAACCTCCGTATTCAGTATGTTTTTTAAATTCCTTAGTTACAAAAACAGATAATTTGCCCTGAACATACGGTATGTTCAGCAGCACAATTATTCCCAGGTAGACACCAATCAGTGTACCTAGCAGAATACGCACAGTGTATTTAAGACTCTTACTAGAAATCATTGTTTATTTTGGCGGAACAAAGTTACTACAAAAAAGTGGAATACGGAAGAATGAAGTAATAGAATTGATTTACAGAGGTTTCATTTAAGCTGCCGATTCTCTCCAACGCCACCACAATCCTTGCAAAAGCCAAATCAAGACGTCGCTACGTTACTTGTTCGTAACCACACCATATAAGTGACGAAATGGGTAAGAATGGTAAAACAAGACATTGTGATATAGTGAGTTACTGACAACTCACGCAATAAATCCGGTTACGGAAAAAGATTGCGCCGTTCCTCCGTGTTTTGCGTACCGACGAAGGATTCTTCACCGACTAATTTTGAACCTAAAAAAATTAAGGACGATGAAGAGTACATTTTCAGTTATCTACTACCTCAAACGTCAGGTAGTGAAAAAGGACGGGACAGTACCCGTCATGGGACGTATCACGGTGGACGGAAGCCAAACACAGTTCAGCTGCAAACTGACCGTCGATCCCAAGCTGTGGGACACCAAAGGAGGACGTGTCACGGGCAGAAGCACGGCTGCACTCGAAACGAACCGTATGCTCGACAAGATGCGCGTACGCATCAACAAGCACTATCAGGAAATCATGGAGCGTGACAACTTCGTCACTGCGGAAAAGGTGAAAAACGCCTTTCTCGGACTGGAACACCGCTACCACACGCTGTTGCAGGTGTTCCGGCAACACAACGAGGACTATGCCAAGCAGGTGGAGGCAGGCATGAAAGCCAAAGGCACGTTTAACAAGTACAAGATCGTTTACAAGCACCTGCAAGAGTTTCTCACCATCCGCTACCATGTGAAGGACATTGCCCTGAAAGAGCTTACACCCGCTTTCATTTCCGATTTTGAAATGTTCCTGCGCACGGACAAACACTGCTGCACCAATACCGTGTGGCTGTATGTCTGCCCGCTTCGGACGATGGTGTTCATCGCCATCAACAATGAGTGGCTCACGCGCGACCCGTTCCGTGAGTATGAAATCAAGAAGGAGGAAACGACCCGCAGCTTTCTGACGAAAGATGAAATCCGCCTGCTGATGGAAGGCAAGCTGAAGAATGCGAAGCAAGAACTGTATCGTGATTTATACCTATTCTGCGCCTTCACGGGCTTGTCGTTCGCCGATATGCGCAACCTGACGGAAGAGAATATCCGCACCTACTTTGATGAACACGAGTGGATAAACATCAACCGCCAGAAGACGGGTGTGGTGTCCAACATCCGTATGCTCGACATAGCGAAGCGCATCATCGACAAATACCGTGGGCTGTGCGGGGACGGCAGGATATTCCCCGTACCCCACTATAACACGTGCCTTGCCGGAATCCGGACCGTCGCCAAGCGTTGCGGTATCACCAAGCATATTACATGGCATCAAAGCCGCCATACGGCCGCCACGACGGTGTTCCTCTCCAACGGCGTACCTATCGAAACGGTCAGTTCCATGCTGGGACACAAGAGCATAAAGACAACGCAGATATACGCGAAAATAACCAAAGAGAAGCTCAATCAAGACATGGAGAACCTTGCCGCGAGATTGAACCAAATCGAGGAATTTGCAGGTTGTACCATCTAAAACAGAGAAGCCATGAAACGTGACATAATCATCATTGAGGACAAGGCGGTCAGCGTAACCGGTAACGATGTATGGATGACCGCCGGAGAAATCGCCGGACTGTTCCACACAGGTGTCCCGGCAGTGAACGCCGCCATTAAAGCCATCCTCAAAGCGGACGTGTTGAGTGACTACGAGGTATGCCGCTACATTCAACTTGAAAACGGTCTGTATGCGGATGTTTACTCGCTTGAGATCATCATCCCCGTCGCTTTCAGATTGAACACCTACTGCACGCACGTGTTCCGCACGTGGCTGGTGTGTAAAGCTCTCTCGAAAGAAAAGCGACAGGCATACGTGATGTTCATACAGAACGGGAAAGCCGGGTATTGCTGAACACGCATACGTGCCAACAAAAAGGAAACGGACAGCCTAATTTGAGTTGTCCGTTTCCTTTTTGTTCGTTTTCATGCTTCCTTTATTCTATTGGCTTGCGGTAATTCGCCTCCAGCAGTTCACGCAATCCCGATTCGGGGTAAAGCACTTTTCCTCCTAAAAGGATGAAGGGCAACACCCTGTTGTTGCGGTATTCCTGCAAGGTACGGCGGCTCACACGGAGCAGTTCCGACACCTCGCCGTCCGTCAGGTAACGTTCCCCGTCCAGCGGAGGACGGTAACTTTCCAGAAATGCGGACAGCCATTTCGAGCCTTTGCGCATATCCTGCATCACAGAGGCTATCGGCTCGTCTTCCATCGTAAAAACATCGTTGGTCTCGTTCATCATAACTTCGGATTCAGTGGGTGAATAAATCAAATCATCTGCCATGCGGATAGAGCGTGCCGACAAGCGGTATCAGCCGCTTCACCTCCTCCGGCTTGTAATAGAACCTGCGGTTTATCTGCGAGTAGCCGATAAGCCGCCTGTCGCGCAGCGTCTGCAACGTGCGCGGGCTTATTCTCAACTGCCCGCAGACCTCCTCGCCCGTGAGCCATCTTTCCATGCGCCCCGTGTCGCTTTTGCGCCTCAGGGCGGCGACCTTCTCCGAGAGTGCGCCGAATGCCGCCACCATCATCTCGAAAGTCTTTTTCTCGATAGATACTATTTCCATATTCATGCAATTACCGGTTTGCCCGCAAAGGTAACGATGCAGCCCTTAACACGTACCGTTTTCCGCTGAAAGGCTGCCTGTTGCGCCGTTTGACCGGGTTATGGAGCCATCTTCCGTAAAAATCTTACGTGAGTCACGTAGTGAGTTGTTAAAGCCCCTTTTGTTTATTGCCGAATTTTGCCGCAGAAACAAAAAGAAAGGACTGAATATGAAAGTGATAACGATGGAAAGTTCCGTCTTCCGGTCATTGACGGAACAGATAGCGGAGATTGCGGCACACGTCCGTGCCGCCTCCGGCGACAAGAAAGCGGCATCGTCCGACAGGTTGCTCACCACACGCGAGGCGGCGCAGCTGCTTAACGTGAGTACCCGCACCCTCCAGCGTATGCGCAGCGAGCAACGCATCGTCTATGTCGTGCTTCGCGGTAAATGCCGCTACCGGCAGTCTGAAATCGACCGCCTGCTTGATGAGTGTACCGTCAACGAGGACGCCGCGACACCGCAGGAGCTGAAACGCAACCACACGCTACGAACGGGAGGCACACCCAAAGGAAGGAGGACATAGCTATGGAACTGCTCACACGAAACATCTTCGAGGGCTGGATGCAGAAGCTGATGGAACGGCTCGACCGTCAGGACGAACTGCTGCTGGCAATAAAGACGGAGGAACGACAGCCCGCCCTCACGGAAAGCATCCACCTTTTCGACAATCAGGACCTGTGCATGCTGCTCCAGATAAGCAAGCGCACACTGCAACGCTACCGCAGCGTCGGTGCATTGCCCTACAAGACACTGGGCAAGAAAACCTATTACAGCGAGGAGGATGTGCTGACATTCCTTTCCAACCATATCAAGGACTTCAAAAAAGAAGATATAGCCTTCTACAAGGCTCGTATCCATAATTTCTTTCATAAATAACCCATTAAAACATTTTTAGATGGCAAAGAAAAAAGACGAAAAGGACGTGCTGGTAGTCCGTGACGAGAAGACGGGCGAGATTAGCGTGGTAGCCGGGCTGAACGCAGACGGTACACCTAAACGCACCCCCGCGAAAGCGGAGAACGCGCAGAGTTTCCTGCAATTCGACCGACATGGCGACGTGCTGGACAACTTCTTCAAGAACTTCTTCCGGCAGTGCAAGGAACCCAGCCGCTTCGGTTTCTACCGCATCGCGGCGGACCAAGTGGATTCCATGCTGGGCGTGATGAAAGACCTGCTCCAGCATCCGTACCAGAACAAACAAATCCTCGCACCGCACAAAATCGACACCTTCCCCTATCAACAGCAGGTGATGGAAGAGCAAGCTGCGCAACAGACAGAGAAACAAGAACCTCAAAAACAGGAGAACATGGAACAACAGAAAGAACAGCAACAGGACAATTCCGAACAGACGCAGGGCAAACGGGGCTACCGGCCCATCGACGAGAGTAAAATCAACTGGCAGGAACTGGAGGACAGATGGGGCGTGAAGCGTGACGACCTTGAAAAGTCCGGTGACCTTACGAAGATGCTCCACTACGGCAAGTCCGACTTGGTGAAGGTCAAACCGACCTTCGGCGGCGAATCGTTCGAGCTGGACGCCCGCCTCTCCTTCAAGAAGGACGGCGAGGGGAATGTCAGCCTCGTGCCGCACTTCATCCGCAAGGAGCAGAAGTTAGATGAGTACAAGGAACACAAATTCTCCGACAATGACCGGAAGAACCTCCGCGAAACGGGCAACCTCGGCAGGGTCGTGGACATTGTGGACAGGGAAACGGGCGAAATCATCCCCTCCTACATCAGCATCGACCGCAAGACGAATGAAATCACGGACATTCCGGCGAGCAAGGTGCGCATCCCGGAGCGCATCGGCAAGACGGAAATCACCGCGCAGGAACGGGACATGCTCCGCGCCGGACTGCCCGTGCGCGACAAGCTCATCGAGCGCAACGATGGCAGGAAGTTCGTCACCACCCTGCAAGTGAACGTGGAGCAGCGCGGCGTGGAGTTCGTGCCGGGAACCGGCAAGTCACCCCGTACCGCACAGACGCAGGAAACCAAAGGCGACACCTCGAAAAATCAGGCGCAAGGCGGGGAAAATGCCGACCAGACCAAGAAGGAGCAACGCCGCAACACGTGGACGAACGAGGACGGCAGCATCCGCCCCATCAGCAAATGGAGCGGCGTGAACTTCACCGAACAGCAGAAAGCCGACTATGTGGCGGGCAAGGCCGTGAAGCTGGAGAACGTGACCGACAAGCAGGGCTTCCATGCCACGATGTATATCAAGTTCAACCCGGAGAAGGGACGCCCGTACCGCTACGACACGAACCCTGACAATGCACAGCAGGTTGCTCCGTCCAACGAGAGCCGCACGCAGGTGGCGGTGAACAACGATGGCAAGACCAACGAGGCTACAAAGAATCTGAGAGAGCCGTTGCAGAAAGGTCAGACCAACCCGAAGGACGCCCGCCAGCAACAGCAGCAGGAGAAGCCGCAGAAGAAAACGGGCAAGGGCATGAAAATGTAATCCCGTGTCCGCCACTGAATCCAAAATAAAATCCAAAGTATCAACAAAAAAGAAGAAGACATGAAGACAATCATTGCAGAAAAATTATCATAACTCGTGATAACTTTTCGGGAAAAATACTACCCGCAGGGCTGGAGATTTTTCCCGAAAACAGGAGGCTTGACCTTGCTTTCCCGTCAAATCCCGGAGTTACCTTTGCGCCCAGAACGGAAATGACTGCCTGATGCGGCTTACTGAAAGGCGCGAAAATGGAGGTAAACGGAAGTAGAGACAGATTATACAGGAAACTTCAAAAGAGAAATCCGTGAAAAAACGGAAGTCCCCAACAAAAAAAACGACATAGCCGGTAGCGTGAAACCGGGCAAACCACCTGCAAGGAAGTATGGTTTTATCTGTCCGGCCGGACGTGTCGGGGCGGGCAGATAAAATCATTCTTCCCGGTTTGCCTGCTGTGGGTGACGGCTTGTTCCATTTATGGACAAGCGGTCATACACGGCTTTCCGCTTCCGGCTCAAAAGAACAGCGAAAAAGAAAAATCATCTGAAAAGCCGTAAAAGCACCTCTTTGGCATAAGTTCAAAAGAAATGGGCCTTGCCTCATCAGTCTAAACTGTTGCTTAGGCGTGAGGCAAAGCCCTTTTCTCCGCTTATGCAGTAGTCGGCACACGTTCGTTCAAAATCCTTTTGGGCGATGGTGTGCCGACGAATAAAGCCGCTTTTACGGAAAAATTTGTATGAGATAGAAAAAATCAGGGAGATTCATATCAAAATCTCCCGTTTTATTGTTACTTTTGCATATGAAGAGTTCTTTGAAGGTTACGCAACGCGCAGAGGAATAATGCAGCAGATAACTAACTAAATCGTAACCTATTACTATCATGAGCATCTAACCTACGCTCATTTCCAATAAATTACACTCTTTTCGTAACTTCGGCTAACAAAAATACGAATAACGTATGACGTAGCCCAAAATAAACGATTTTTTTACTTGTTTTTATGCAATCTTTTCAACTCGAAGGAGAAAATGACACGGAAACATCCGATAATAAGGAAAGTGATGGACAGCATATAGAGCACGGTAACAGCACCAAGTCCAGGTTGCCAGATGATAGCCATAGAGCAAAGAATAGCCAGAATGCCAAACACCAGATACCACCCCCAGTCCTTTGTGCCATAGCGTTTCAAATCTGTGGAATAGCCACACAATGTAAAACCCTCTGAACATCAGCCAGAAAGCAACAATAAACGGAAATCAGTTCCATGCTGACCAACGGATAGAATACCAGATAAATACCTATCAGCAAATCAATAATACCTCCGGCAAGATACCATCCCCAACTACTGATTTGTTTTTTGTTTCCGGCAGCAAAAAAAACTTCCAGAATGCCACTGACCAGAATCGAGATACTGAAGATGACACTCAGTGCCACATAACTGCTCACAGGAGCGAACAATAAGCATAGTGCTACCGCAATGTAGAGCAAGCCCAGCAACAGGGACATCCACCAATTTTTTACAGCGTAGCCTAAGCCACCAACTAATTCATTCATATTTGTTAAGTTTTAGGTTATAATTTGAACTAATAACGCCCCCCCTTGCAAAAAGGTTTACCTGCAAATACAAAAAAAGTCTTTAAATACCGCCGATTGACTTTTAGAACTCAAAAAATATTCCGAACTTTGCACGCTGAAAACCAAATTGATAGTTCTATTTAC
>ENA-OQNJ01000122-OQNJ01000122.1-human-gut-metagenome-genome-assembly--contig:-NODE-122-length-19120-cov-3.412994_pt1 | contig 19120 bp, 20 predicted proteins | sample MGYA00242630_ERZ504882 | MGnify/ENA primary metagenome ERZ504882 (study PRJEB26092, sample SAMD00036408) | human gut metagenome | host: Homo sapiens | study: EMG produced TPA metagenomics assembly of... | reverse complement strand
TTAGTTTAGAAGATGAAGCATATGATATTGATGGACTTACCACAGATATAAAGCTTGAGGATTTGGTTTTTTGTCGGTCTGTAGAGGTGGATGGACCGAGATGCATGGCACTTTCAAAGGACAGTGCAAAGCTTGAAATAGCTAAGGATTATTATAGGCAGATTTATCAGAAGGACATATCAGCGATTGATGGAGTAAACAGAAATCCGGAATGGGCAAGGACACTGCTTTGGTCGTATGCCAGAAATATGGCTACTACAGCAAAACGCAAGAATATATTTTCAGATGTAAAAGCCACACAGAATGTTACAGATGTAACGCTTTCTTCATATATAGATGCTCTGGAGCTATTGTATGTTGTAAAGGATATAGATGCCTGGACACCGCATTTGCGTTCGAAAACAGCTATCAGAGCTGCCAAAAAGCATATATTTGTTGATCCCTCTATAGGATTGGCTGCGCTTGGTGTTAATCCGGACTATTTTATCAACGATTTGGATCTATTTGGGCATGTATTTGAAAATATGGTGCTTAGAGATTTACTTGTATTTGCTGAAAAGCACAATGCCAGAGTGATGCATTATACAGATGATATGGGCGTAGAAGCAGATGCAGTCTATCAGTTGGAGGACGGCCGTTATGCGCTTATTGAAATAAAAACCGGGGTGAACAAGATTCCGGAAGCGGAAAAATCCTTGCTGCGATTCAAGGATATTATCTTAAAATATAATGAGAAAGCATTGGAAAAAGAAAAACATCCACGTGATGTATATAAAGAACCATCGGCACTGATTGTGATTTGCGCAAATGCAACCATGGCATATACCACGGAGTCAGGAGTTCGGGTTGTGCCGGTTGGGTGTTTGAGAGATTAATATAGAGCAGACTGTAAAATTGAGCTGACCACTCAAAATTACAGTCTGTTTTTTATTGTATATCATTGTCCCGTACCATAAAAATGAAAAATAAAAATACTTTGACTTGACAACTATTTAAAATGTGATATACTTTCACTGTCAAATGATTTGATGATGAAAATATTTGACATGCAAACTAGTGCAAATATACCAGCACACAAAACCGAAAATAAACACAGAAAAAGGAGAACAGAAATATGTTGGAGAAAATCAAGGAAATCGTAGCAGATCAGTTAGGAATTGACGAGGATGATATCAAATTAGAGTCAAACTTCAAGGAGGATCTTGAGGCAGATTCATTAGATCTTTTCGAGCTTGTAATGGCACTCGAGGAGGAGTACGGAGTAGAAATCCCTTCAGAGGATTTAGAGAAAATCGCAACAGTAAACGACATCATTGAGTATCTTAAGAACAAAGGTGTAGAGGCTTAAAAGACATGGAAACAAGAATAACAAAGCTTCTTGGAATCAAATATCCGGTCATTCAGGGTGGCATGGCATGGGTAGCAACCCATGAGCTTGCCAGCGCTGTGTCCAATGCAGGCGGACTTGGCATCATCGGAGCAGGCGGAGCCCCGGCTTCATGGGTAAAGGAGCAGATAGTCGCTGCAAAGAAGGAGACAGATAAGCCGTTCGGAGTCAACCTCATGCTTATGAATCCGGAGGCCGATGAGATAGCAAAAATCATCGCCGAGGAAAAGGTAAAGGTAGTCACCACCGGCGCAGGAAACCCTGCAAAGTACATGGACATGTGGAAAGAAGCAGGCGTCATCGTAATCCCTGTAGTTGCAAGCGTAGCACTCGCAAAGCTCATGGAGAGAGGCGGGGCAAGTGCAGTAATCGCCGAGGGAATGGAGTCAGGCGGACAGTATCGGAGCACAGACTACCATGACACTTGTGCCACAGGTTGTTGATGCAGTGAGCATCCCTGTTATCGCAGCAGGCGGAATTGCAGACAACAGAGGCTTCAATGCAGCATTTGCACTCGGTGCAGAGGCAGTCCAGATGGGCACACGCTTTGTCACCGCAAAAGAATCGATAGTACATGAAAACTATAAGCAGAAGGTCATTAAGGCCAAGGATATAGATTCCGAGGTTACAGGAATGAGCACAGGCCATCCGATCAGAGTGCTCAGAAACAAGATGACCAGACAATATCTCAAGCTGGAAAAGGAAGGAGCTCCATTTGAAGAGCTCGAAAAAATGACGCTTGGCGCACTCAGAAAAGCCGTTGTGGACGGAGATACCGTATATGGCAGCGTCATGGCAGGTCAGAGCGCAGGCCTCGTAAAGAAAGAGGAAACCTGCAAAGAAATCATTGATGATGTAGTGGGACTGAACAAATAGACAGTATTCACTTTTACATGCAAATTTAAGGATACCGGGCCGCCTGGAAAGAGTGACTTACGGTATCCTGTCAGAAATAAGGAGAAACCGAAAATGGGTAAGAGAGTATTTATGTTTCCCGGACAGGGCTCACAGTACATAGGAATGGGTAAGGAGTTTTACGATACAATGCCAAATGCAAAGGCAGTAATCGACCTTGCCAGTGAACAGACAGGCTTGGATATTCCGGCGCTTTGCTTTGAGGAAAATGACAAGCTCAACATTACAGAGTACACACAGATATGTATGCTTGCAGTTGAGGCAGCTATATATCAGGCAATCATCGACAAGGGTATCACACCTGATGTCACAGCTGGATTAAGTCTTGGGGAATATGGTGCTCTTATCGCATCAGGAGCCATGACTATGGCAGATGCATTCGCAGTTGTCAGAAAAAGAGGAATCTACATGCAGGAGGCAGTTCCTACAGGTGGAGCCATGACAGCGGTTTTAGGACTTGATCCGCAGGTCATTGAGGATATCTGCAAAAAGACAGCAGATGAGACAAATTCAGTGGTATCGGTAGCCAACTATAACTGCCCGGGACAGATTGTTATCACCGGAGAAAAGGCAGCAGTAGATGCCGCCGCAGCAGCATGCAGCGAGGCAGGCGCCAAGAGATGCGTACCGCTCAAGGTCAGCGGACCTTTCCACTCAGCAATGCTTAAGGGTGCAGGAGAAAAGCTAGCAGATGCACTTGAGAGTGTAGAAATCCACGATATCAAGGTGCCATATATCACAAACGTCACAGCAGACTATGTGAAGTCACCGGCAGATGTCAAGGATTATCTGACAAAGCAGGTTTCATCGTCAGTACGCTGGCAGCAGACCATCGAGCGCCTTATCGCAGACGGTGCAGATGAGTTCGTGGAAATCGGACCGGGACGCTCACTCAGCGGATTTATGAGAAAGATAAATAGAGACGTAAAAGTCGTAAACATAGACAAACTGGAGGATTTTGAAAAGTATGTTAACAGGTAAAAATGCCCTGGTTACAGGCGCAAGCCGTGGAATTGGAAGACAGATAGCTCTTACACTTGCCGCAGCACACGCCTTTGTAATAGTAAATTATAATGGTTCAAAGGAAAAGGCAGATGCCGTTGTTGCAGAGATAAAGGCAGCAGGCGGTGATGCAGTTTGTTATCAGTGCAATGTATCTGATTTTGACGAGTGCCAGAATATGATAACAGCGCTCATCAAGGAGTACAAGCACATAGATATCCTCGTAAACAACGCAGGAATCACAAGAGACGGTCTCATCATGAAGATGAGCGAGGCAGACTATGACGCAGTGCTCGATACAAACCTTAAGGGTGCGTTCAACACAATACGTCACATGTCACGCTATTTCTTGAAGCAGAAATCAGGAAGGATTATCAATATTTCATCAGTTTCCGGCATACTCGGAAATGCAGGACAGGCCAACTACAGCGCCAGCAAGGCAGGAGTTATAGGACTTACAAAGGCTGTAGCCAGAGAGCTTGCCAGCCGGGGAATCACAGCAAACGCAGTGGCACCGGGCTTTGTAGAGACAGAGATGACAGATGTGCTTGCCGATGCGGCAAAGGAGAATCTTTTATCACAGATTCCGCTTGGCAGACCGGGAAACACAAAGGATATCGCAAACGCAGTATTATTTTTAGCATCAGATGCAGCAGGCTACATCACAGGCCAGGTGCTGTCTGTTGACGGAGGAATGGCAATATGAGTAGAAGAGTAGTTGTAACAGGACTTGGAGCAGTAACACCAATCGGAAATAATGTGGACGATTTCTGGACATCGGTAAAGGCCGGAAAAATCGGATTTGACCACATCACAAAATTTGACACAACAGATTATAAATGTCACATTGCAGCAGAGCTTAAGGATTTTAATCCACAGGATTTTATGGATAGAAAGGCAGCAAAGAGAATGGAGCCATTCTCACAGTACGCTGTAGCTGCAGCAAAGCAGGCAATTGATGACAGCGGACTTGATATCGAAAAGGAAGATCCATACATGGTTGGATGTGCCATCGGTTCAGGTATCGGAAGTCTTCAGGCTATGGAGCGCGAGACACAAAAGCTTTATGAAAAGGGACCAAACAGAGTCAATCCTCTGCTTGTTCCGCTTATGATCTGTAACATGGCAGCAGGAAATGTTTCCATCCAGTTCGGTCTCAAGGGAAAGAGTATCAATGATGTAACAGCCTGCGCTACAGGAACAAACACAATCGGTGAGGCATACAGAAGCATCCAGTACGGTGAGGCTGACGTGATGGTAGCCGGTGGTACAGAGGGCAGTGTATGTCCTATCGGAATCGCAGGATTTACAGCACTCACAGCGCTTTCTACAGTAGATGATCCGACAAAGTGTTCACTTCCGTTTGACAAAAACAGAAGTGGCTTTGTAATGGGTGAGGGCTCAGGAGTAGTTATCCTTGAAGAGCTTGAGCATGCAAAGGCAAGAGGTGCAAAGATTTATGCAGAGGTAGTCGGATACGGCTGCTCATCGGATGCATACCATATCACATCTCCGCAGGAGGATGGCGCAGGTGCAGCAAGAGCCATGACCAATGCCATGAGCGATGCAGGTGTCACACCGGCAGATGTAAAATACATCAATGCTCACGGAACAGGCACACATCACAATGATCTCTTTGAGACAAGAGCAATCAAGCTTGCGTTCGGTGATGAGGCTGCAAATCTTAAAATCAATTCAACAAAGTCTATGATAGGACATCTGCTCGGAGCAGCGGGAGCTGTTGAGTTTATAACATGTGTGAAGGAAATCCAGGATGGATTTATACATAAGACTGTTGGCTATGAGACTCCTGATGAGGAGATTGACCTCAATTACTGCAAGGACAGCTATGAGGAGCCTGTTGAGTATGCACTGAGCAATTCACTGGGATTTGGTGGACATAATGCAAGTATTCTGCTCAAGGCTTATAAATAAATAGCTTCTGCTTTTTTAGGGGCTTCGCGCATTTAGGCTGTGAGGTCCGGTGGAGCACACAGTATATTCCTCGTGAAAAATATGAAGTCAGTCACGGCATTTTGCACGGACAGGCTGTGATATGGTGTTAGTGCTTCATGCTATTGGAGTGGATGGAACGCCGTGACAGTTAATATTTTTTATTCAGAACACACTGTGCGCTTTCCGGCTCCACGTTGTGGAGCGCGAAGCGTGTAGATAGTTTGGAGTAAATTGAGAAAGGATAGATGTATATGTCAGTTTTGAATACGCAGCAGATTATGGATATTCTGCCGCACCGCAGTCCGTTTCTTCTCATTGATACGGTTGAGGAGCTGCAGCCGGGCGTAAAGTGTGTGGCTAAGAAGAATGTGACTATGAATGAGCCACATTTTATGGGACATTTTCCGGGGAATCCGGTGATGCCGGGAGTGCTTATTATTGAGGCTTTGGCGCAGACCGGTGCAGTTGCCATTCTTTGTCAGGATGAGTGGAAGGGTAAGACTGCATATTTTGCAGGCATTAATAATGCCAAGTTCAAGCAGAAGGTGGTTCCGGGAGATACGCTGGAGCTGACCACTGAGATTATAAAGGTTAAGGGTCCTATCGGTGTGGGCAAGGCTGTTGCCAGGGTAAACGGCAAGGTTGCCTGTATGGCGGAGCTTACATTTGCAATAGGTTAATTGCATAAGGAGACATGATGAAGTTATTCAAGAAGAAAGATAAAAATATAGAGGCTGAAGAAAATTTAGCAAAGAACGCTGAGAGCGCAAAAACAGCCGCAGATGGCAAAAATGCCGGTGCAGCACAGGAAACAAAAGAGGATGTCCCTGAGACAATCGTTTGTCCCAAGTGTGGCAAGACTGTGCTTAAATCAGTTGTAAAACAGCACAAATACGTCTGCTATGAGTGTAATTATTATTTCCGTGTGCGTGCTAAAAACAGAATCAGAATGGTTTCCGACAAGGAAGCGTTTGAGCCATGGTTTACAGAGCTTACAACAGGAAATCCTCTCAATTTCCCTGAGTATGAGGAGAAAATTGCAAAGACTCAGGAGAAAACAGGACTTTCTGAGGGCATTGTCATCGGTAAGACAAAGATTTACGGCGAGGAGACAGTGCTTGGTGTAATTGATTCAAGATTTATGATGGGAAGCATGGGTCATGTAGTTGGTGAGAAAATCACAAGCGCATTTGAGCGTGCCACAGAGGAAAGACTTCCGGTTATATTATTCTGTTGTTCAGGCGGTGCCAGAATGCAGGAGGGTATTATTTCACTGATGCAGATGGCAAAGACCTCAGCCGCAGCAAAGCGTCACTCAGAGGCAGGACTTTTATATGTGCCGGTACTCACAGATCCTACAACAGGTGGTGTGACAGCCAGCTTTGCAATGCTTGGAGATATCATTCTTGCAGAGCCAAAGGCACTTATCGGCTTTGCGGGTCCTCGTGTTATCGAGCAGACCATCGGACAGAAGCTGCCTGAGGGCTTCCAGAGGGCAGAGTTCCAGCTTGAGCACGGCTTTGTGGATATGATAGTTGAGCGTGAGGATTTAAAGAAGACTCTTTACAAGATTTTACGTGCTCACAGACCTACCACTGGCTATGCCAATTTTGACCCGCTTCACTCAGACGACAATTACGAGCCGACAGAGCTTATGAAGGAGCGCGAGGCAAAGGCTAAGCCATTTAAGGTATGGGACAAGGTCAGCGCCGCAAGACAGATTAAGAGACTTGCATCGGTTGACTATATGGACTATATCTTTGATGAGTTTATGGAGCTGCACGGAGACAGATATTTCCGCGATGACCCGGCTATCGTAGGTGGAATCGCATATTTAGACGGCCAGCCGGTCACAGTTATCGGTGTCCACAAGGGAAAAGACCTTGAAGACTGCGCAAAGAGAAACTATGGTATGCCATCACCTGAGGGCTACCGCAAGGCACTGCGCCTCATGAAGCAGGCAGAGAAATTCAACCGTCCGATCATAACCTTTGTCAATACATCAGGAGCTTATCCGGGAATGGAGGCAGAGGAAAACGGACAGGGTGAGGCAATCGCAAGAAACCTTTATGAGATGAGCGGCATCAAGGTGCCGATCCTTTGTCTCATGATAGGAGAAGGCGGAAGCGGCGGAGCTTTAGCTCTTTCTGTAGGAAATGAAGTGTGGATGATGGAAAATGCCACATACTCAATCCTTTCGCCTGAGGGTTTTGCATCTATCCTCTGGAAGGACGGAAAGCGTGCAAAGGAAGCAGCAGAGGTAATGAAGATTACAGCACACGACTTAAAGGAGCTTGATGTCGTGGATGATATAATACCTGAGTTTGGCGGAGCCGACGAGGATGCTCTTTCATCAATCGGAAACTATATGAAGGGCAACATGAAGAAATTCTTGGAAAAAGAAAGCAAATTGACAAAGGACCAGCTCTTGGAGGAAAGATACAAGCGTTTCCGCAAGTTCTAGTCCCGGAAAGGAAATTCTATGAAGATAGTTGGAACAGGAAGCAGCCTGCCACAGAGAGTGGTCTCAAACGATGACCTGGCAGCCATAATGGACACATCTGACGAGTGGATCAGCTCGCGTACAGGAATAAGAAACAGACACATTGCAACTACTGAGACAACCACCTCACTTGCCTGTGATGCAGTAAAAACGTGCGCTGCAGGATGCGGGAATTGACGGAAGTGAGATAGAATTGATAATAGCGGCAAGCGTATCCACAGACAAAATCGTTCCATCGCTCGCATGTCAGATTCAGGCTGAGATAGGTGCAGGCAGTGCAGTGGCATTTGACATAAATGCCGCATGTTCAGGCGTTTTTATTCGGGCTTGCCACAGCGGATGCATATTTTAAGACCGGCAGGTTTCACAAGGCAGTCGTAGTGGGAGCAGAGGTTCTTTCAAAAATAATGGACTGGAATGACAGAAGCACCTGTGTACTTTTCGGAGACGGAGCAGGAGCAGCCGTTGTGACAGACGAGGGCGATGCTTTTAAGGGCTTTGTACAGGGCTCGGACGGAAAAGGCGGTGAGGCGCTTGACGGAGACAACCGTCCTGTAGTCAATCCGTTTACCGACAATGGAAAGCAGTCTGCACTCGGTGGCTATGTCACTATGGACGGTCCTGCTGTATACAAGTTTGCGGTAAAGACAGTGCCAAAGGCTATAAATGAGCTGCTTGATGAAATCGGCTGGAGCGTAGATGATGTGGATGTCTATGTGTTGCATCAGGCCAATATACGTATTATTGAGTCGGTTGCCAAGAGGCTTAAGCAGCCTATGGACAAATTCCCGACCAATTTACAGCATTGTGGAAATATTTCTGCGGCAAGTGTGCCGATTTTGCTTGATAAAGTCCGCAAAGATGGTATGATAAAGCATGAGGAAAAAATAATTTTATCAGGCTTTGGAGCAGGACTTACATGGGGAGCCTGCGCCATAGAGTGGCAATAGAAAGAGGTATTTATGACGGCAGATGAAACTTTAAATGAATTATTGGTGTGTCTGTTCAAGGATTTGACAGAGATAGAGGGCAGATGTCTGATAACAGACGAATTTTCTGATATTTCTATCAACGATATGCATATAATAGAGGCAATAGGAGTCGATGAGCCAAAGCGCTCCGGCACCGTAGCCAAGCTTATGTCTATCACTCTGGGCACGCTGACAAAGGCAATAGATGGTCTCACCCGCAAGGGATACGTGAACCGTATCCGCAGTGAGGAGGATAAGCGTGTGGTAAAGCTCTCACTCACCGACAAGGGAAAGAGTGCATACTATCATCATGAGCAGTTTCACCGTCATATGATAGAGCATATAAAGGACGATCTTTCGGATGACGAAATGAAAGTTCTTATAACTTCACTTGCAAAACTCTCGGATTATTTCAAGGTAGTATATTCCGATGATGAGGAGAATCAGTACCAAAACTGGGATAATATAAATGAAGATAATAAATAAAATGAATTTTTTTTATATAAAACTTTCAAAAATTACTTGATTATAGCAATAGATTTATATAAAATAAACTTGTTGATGTGAAAAATAATTTTGTAAAGGAGATATAAAAATGAGCTATGTTGATGAAGTACTCGAAGTAGTAAAGAAGAAAAACGCAGATCAGCCTGAGTTCTTACAGGCAGTAACAGAGGTTCTTGATTCTTTAAGACCTGTGATCGATGCAAATGAGAAATTATACAGAAAGAATGCGATTCTTGAGAGAATCACAGAGCCGGATCGTCAGATCATGTTCCGTGTTCCTTGGGTAGATGACAACGGACAGGTTCAGGTAAACAGAGGTTTCCGTGTACAGTTTAATAATTCCATTGGACCATACAAGGGAGGTTTAAGACTTCATCCTTCTGTAAACCTGGGTATTATCAAGTTCTTAGGTTTCGAGCAGGTATTTAAGAATTCTCTTACAACACTTCCAATCGGTGGTGGTAAAGGTGGTTCTGATTTCGATCCTAAGGGTAAATCTGACAGAGAGATCATGGCATTCTGCCAGAGCTTCATGACAGAACTTTGCAAATATATCGGAGCAGATGTTGACGTACCGGCCGGAGATATCGGAACAGGTGCAAGAGAGATCGGCTTCTTATTTGGACAGTATAAGAGAATTCGTGGATCATACGAAGGTGTGCTGACTGGTAAGGGTCTTACCTATGGTGGATCTCTTGCACGTACACAGGCTACCGGATATGGTCTGTTATATCTTACTAACGCATTATGGAAAGATCATGGTATGAGCCTTGAGGGAAAGACAGCAGCAGTTTCCGGATCTGGTAACGTTGCTATCTACGCAATCGAGAAGGCACAGGAGTTAGGTGTTAAGGTTGTAACATGTTCTGATTCTACCGGATGGATTTATGATCCAAACGGAATTGATGTTGCTCTTCTTAAGGAAGTTAAGGAAGTTAAGCGTGCCCGTCTTACTGAGTATGCAGCTGCTAAGTCAACTGCTGAGTATCATGCAAAGCAGAACGGTGAGCACGGTGTATGGCAGTACAAGGTAGATCTTGCTCTTCCATGTGCGACTCAGAATGAGTTAGACATTGAGGATGCCAAGATGCTCGTTGCTAACGGTGTTACATCTGTAACAGAGGGTGCTAACATGCCTACAACTCTTGAGGCTACAAAATACCTTCAGGAGAACGGAGTACTCTTCGTAGGTGGTAAAGCTGCCAATGCAGGTGGTGTTGCTACATCAGCACTTGAGATGAGCCAGAACTCTGAGAGACTTTCATGGACATTCGAAGAGGTTGACGGAAAGCTCAAGGGCATCATGGAGACAATCTACGCTAACATCAGTGATGCTGCTAAGAGATACAATGCAACAGTTGGTGGAAAGACTGACTATGTTGCAGGTGCAAATATCGCAGGCTTTGAGAAAGTAGTTGACGCTATGCTTGCACAGGGTGTTTGCTAATCTGTAGGCACTTATTGAATAATGACTATAAAAAACCCCTCCCACAGATAGAAGTCTGTGGGAGGGGTTTTGTAATAATATATAAAAGAGAAAACTAATTTAGTTTTTTATTAGCAAATGCTTTGATACCGCCTGCTACGAAAAGTATAGAGGCGATAATAACGCCGGACACAAGTACAATAGCGTAAACATTGGCATTCACGCAGATATTGGAAGTCCAGTCAGAAAAATTCACGGACTTTATAGTGATTTGTCTGGTGCCAAAAATTTAAAAACTCGCATATGTCATCGGCAAAAGCTGTCCAAACCGAAGCTATCAAAACTATAATTGCGGATTTTATAAATCTGTTTGCGTTTAAATATCGTGCATCAAAGAATATGAGCCAGGCCGCAAGTACAAAGACAAATGCTATAATACAGCCGGCCTTCATTCCGGCAACATCGTTTGTATGACCACACACCTCAATGATTGTGAGGAAAAGCCATAAGGTATCCCACAGCATAGTGATAAGAGCTTTTTTGTCTGATAAAACAGGTGGAAGCTCAATTCCTCTGATGACAAACGGAAAGAGAACAATTGATAATCCAAATATAGTTGGAACAGACCAAAGCATAAATTCATTTGAACTATACATTCTGTCAACTAAAAAAGAATATCAAGAGCAGAGCAAAAACACCGCAGATTATGCATTTGGTCAGTTTTTTCTGCTGTGCCATAAGTGGAACAACTGTCATTGCAGCTACAAGAAGCATAGATGCTGTTACCACCGCAAAGGTATTTAAACCACCGCCATTTGACAGACACACTATGAATGTGATGAGTATTGGGATAAGCAGTAATCCGGCTATTATGACTCCGGTCTTGTAGGCAGCAGATTTTTCCTTTTTCTCATGCTGCTTTAATACACTGTCGGCCTCTTTTTTATCATTGAATCAATAGAATCGTTTTTTAGCTCATTGTATGTATTTTGACATTTTTCACAAGTCTTAAGGTGTTTTTACAACAAGCCTTTTAGCTTGAGGGACTGCATACATCGTCATAGTATAGTGGGAGTAAACTCCTGAACTATATTGCAGGTTTCATTGGTTGATTGTGTAATTGGATTATTCATTTCTATCCATCCTTTCTTTGATTTTCAGTCTGGCTCTATGGTAAGTTACCCGTGCCCAGTTCTCTGTTTTTCCAAATATCATGCCTATTTGGGAGAATGGCAATTCACCAAATATTCTAAGCTGAAAGACCTCCTTGTAGGGCTCATCAAGCTCGTGCAGTATAAGATGAATCTGAAGAGCGGTATCTTTATTTCTAGGCTTTTTACCATATTATCGGGTTGTTCGAGCTGCTCTTCGTCAAGCTCTGTAAATTTTGTGTTTTTTCGGCATTCGTCCATTGCCAGATTTCTTGCTATGCTGCAAAGCCAGGTCTGTTCGCTTGATTTGCCGGCATATGCCTTCTTTGCGGTCATGGCCTTATAAAAAGTATTCTGGGTAATTTCCTCAGCCTGATGTTGATTTTTTTACAATTGTCATTACATATGAGTATACTTGCAAGTAATAGGAATTGTACAATTTCTCATAATCCAGAACTGTCACCTCCTTGTTCATAGGTTAGACGTAGAAAGGATTGTTTTGTTACAAAAAATTTTAAGATTTTTAGATTATATCATAAAAGGTAGTTATAAGGCAGGTGGAAATAAGCATATATTTACAGACCAAGAGCTTTACGAAGAATACAACCTTACTGATGAAGAAATAAATATCATAGAATCAGTCATCAAAGAACGAAAATAACAATACCAATACCCTTTGTCATGTGGTAAAATAAAGAAAAACCTATTATGAAACCTAAGGGAGGATTGGACATGAAAATTTTGAAAAGTATTCTTAATTATATTCCATTAGCCACGTTTATCATATTTGTGGTTACTGATGGAATTATTTCTTTAACATCGGCATTAATTTTTGTATTTCCACGATTGGTCTACTGATTAATGGTAAAAGAAAAAAACCAGCGATGAAGAATTAAGAAAATTCCAATTTATCAATTACAGGTGACATTGAAAGAGTCAGCCCATTCAAGGTGCTGGCTCTTTAAAAATTCCATTCTAATAAATTGCACGACAACTTATAAAAAAATATGCTCCACATTATAAAAATAATCTTGACATCCAAACCACAAAGGTTTACTATGGTTAGCGTAAGCTAATTAAATAATTATTCTTCAGGGCAGGGTGCAATTCCCTACCGGTGGTATAGCCCACGAGCCGCAAGGCATGATTCGGTGAGATTCCGAGGCCGACAGTAAAGTCTGGATGAAAGAAGATGTGAATATGATATATGCAGAGTATAGATAGCTGGGGGTTAGATTCAGTTTCAGATACAGCACATGTCATAGTTATAAAATATATCTACTCTGGAGTGTTTCATACATTCCGGTATTTTTTTTGTCTCAAAATTCATTTATGATGAAATGCAGCTAGTGCATGTTTATCTGAGATTATGATATTTGAAATTACTAGGCCCTGAACATTAATAGTTTGGGGCTTTTTTAGTGGGCATATAAAGAATATGCAGAAAGGAACTCAAATGACTGATGAACAATATATGAGAAGGGCGATTGAGCTTGCAAAACGCGGCATGGGGTATACCTCGCCAAACCCCGATGGTCGGAGCTGTGATTGTAAAGGACGGAAGGATAATCGGAGAGGGCTGGCATGAGAGATACGGAGAGCTGCACGCGGAAAGAAATGCGTTAAAGCATTGCAAGGAATCGCCACAGGGAGCGGATATATATGTGACTCTCGAGCCCTGCTGTCATCATGGAAAGCAGCCACCATGTGTGGAGGCAGTGATAGAAGCCGGTATAAAAAGAGTATATGTGGGCTCGGATGACCCGAATCCGCTTGTCGCCGGGGCGGTATAAAAATCCTTAAAGAGCATGGGATAGAGGTTGTCACGCAGGTGCTTAAAGACGAGTGCGACAGGCTGAACGATGTATTCTTTTACTTTATACAGACCAGACGTCCATACGTCGCTATGAAATATGCCATGACGATGGATGGAAAGATAGCCACATATTCAGGACTATCAAAGTGGATAACAGGAGAAAAAGCGAGAGAACATGTGCAAAACCTGCGCCACAGATATAAAGCCATAATGGCAGGAATAGGAACAGTGCTTGCAGACAATCCACTGCTTACATGCAGAATCGAGGGCGGAGTAAATCCAATCCGCATAATATGCGATACGCACCTTAAGCTTCCACTGGAATCGCAGATAGTAAATACTGCAAAGGAAGTGCCGACGATAGTTGCAGTCAGTGAGCGATATCGTGAAACCGCACATTCAGAAGCCTTGCCTGATACTGAAAAAAGATAGTATAGAAGAAAACAATAATATCAAAAAAACAGAAAAATAACACGGCTTAGAAGAAAACGGAATAGAAAATTCTGTAATGTAGACTGAAAAAAACGGTCATATTGATTTAAATGACCTCATGCAAAAGCTCGGCGAAAGAAGCATAGACAGCATTTTGCTTGAGGGAGGCGGAATACTCAACTGGTCAGCCCTTAAGAGCGGGATTGTGAATAAGGTATATGCTTACATTGCACCAAAGCTTTTCGGCGGAGCGGATGCAAAAACTCCGATAGAGGGAATGGGAACCGACTCGCCGGCACATGCCGTGATGCTTGGAAGCAGTAAGGTGACAAAGCTTGGTGATGATTTCCTTATCGAGTGTGATGTTGTGTAATTGATGTAATTGTTACTGTTTCGCCTTGGTGAGACCGGAAACAATTGTAAACAATTTGCCATGTAAATTATGCAAATGAGTGTGAGGAAAATATAGAAAAAGAAAGGCGATACACAATGTTCACAGGAATAGTTGAAGAAGTTGGAACAATAGATACAATTTCACGTGGAGCAAACTCAGCAGTACTTACAATAAGAGCTGAAAAAGTGCTAGCTGGAACAAAGGCCGGAGACAGCATAGCGGTAAACGGTGTCTGCCTCACGGTCACAAGGCTCATGCCACATGCGTTTACAGCGGATGTCATGCACGAGACGATAAACCGTTCATCGCTTGCAAATGCGATGAGAGGAGCACATGTCAATTTGGAGCGTGCGATGGCCGCAGATGGCAGATTTGGCGGGCACATAGTGTCTGGACATGTTGACGGAACAGGCAGGATTGTGGAGGTCAAAAAAGATGACAATGCCATCTGGTATACAATACAGGCCACACCACAGCTCATGCGCTATATAGTCGAGAAGGGCTCAGTCACAATCGATGGAATAAGCCTCACAGTCGCAAAGGTTGCAGAGGATAATTTCTCGATATCAGCGATACCGCACACGGTAAGCCAGACTGTGTTAAAGGACAGAAAAGTGGGAGCTGTCGTAAATCTGGAAACAGATATCATAGGAAAATATGTTGAGAAGCTGTTGTTTAAAGGGCAGTCGGAAGGAATAACAGAAGAAATGACAGGAGCACAGACAATTAAGGAAAATGCACTGCATAAATCCGGCGAAAATAAACCAGATGGAATAACAAGAGATTTCCTGGCAAAATATGGCTTTTAAACATAAAAGAACGGGTATCGTGCGGTTTTGCGAATGTGCGTGGGGCTGAAGGATTAAAAATCATGTAACTCAATAGCTATAAAATCACAATAGAAAGACGAGGACATAAAATATGAAATTCAACACAGTAGAAGAAGCACTTGATGAGCTTCGTGCAGGAAAAACTAATACTTGTCACAGATGATGAGGACAGAGAGAATGAGGGCGATTTCATCTGTGCGGCAGAATTTGCCACAACAGAAAACATCAACTTTATGGCGATGCACGGCAAGGGTCTGATATGCATGCCGATGTCGCAGGAATATGTAAAGAAGCTTCGTTTTCCGCAGATGGTGCAGGAAAATACAGACAATCATGAGACAGCATTTACAGTCTCAATAGACCATGTCTCAACAACCACAGGCATTTCCGCAGCAGAGCGCTCAATCACAGCAATGAAATGTGTCTCTGATGACGCAAAGCCTGAGGATTTCAGACGTCCGGGCCACATGTTTCCGCTTCTTGCAAAGAAAAACGGCGTACTGGAGAGAAACGGACACACAGAGGCAACAGTCGATTTATGCAGGCTTGCAGGACTAAAGGAATGTGGGCTGTGCTGTGAGATAATGCGTGAGGACGGTACCATGATGCGCACAACAGAGCTCATGGAGCTTGCAAAAAAATGGGACATAAAGTTCATCACAATAGCGGCACTTCAGGAATACAGAAAGATACATGAAAAGCTCGTTGACCGTGTCACAGAGGTAAAGCTGCCGACCAAATACGGCGAATTCAAGGCATATGGCTTCGTCAACAGATTAAACGGAGAGCATCATGTGGCACTTGTAAAGGGCGAAATCGCAGATGGAAGAGATGTGCTCTGCCGAGTACACTCTGAGTGTCTCACAGGAGATGTATTCGGTTCACAGCGTTGCGACTGTGGCCAGCAGCTGGAGGCGGCCATGAGACAGATAGACGAGGAGGGCAGAGGAATACTGCTCTACATGCGTCAGGAGGGCAGAGGCATCGGCCTGATAAATAAGCTGAAGGCCTATGAGCTTCAGGAGCAGGGAATGGACACACTCGAAGCAAATTTGGCACTCGGCTTTGCCGGAGATGAGCGCGAGTACTATATCGGAGCCCAGATATTAAGAGAGCTTGGCGTACACAGTCTGCGCCTTCTCACAAATAACCCTGACAAGGTATACCAGCTCTCAGAGTTTGGCATGGAAATCAGCGAGCGTGTGCCGATCCAGATGAGCGCCACCGCGCATGACCTGTTTTATCTGAAAACCAAGCAGAAACGCATGGGACACATACTCTCATATTAGTACACCGCATCGAGCGTTTTTGCAATGTGTGCGGGGATTCTGAATAGTAACAAATTCTAAATAGTTAATAATTGCAGATAAACTCATCTGAGTAAAAATAAAAACATAAGGAGAACAAAAAATGAACGTAATCGAAGGAAAAATGACACAGGATGGAATCAAGGTAGGAATCGTAGTAGCAAGATTCAATGAATTTATCACATCAAAGCTTTTAGGAGGAGCAAAGGACGGACTCGTAAGACACGACGTGCCGGAGGAAAACATAGACGTAGCATGGGTGCCGGGAGCATTTGAGATACCACTCATCGCAAAGAAGATGGCAAAAAGTGGAAAATACGATGCAGTCATCTGCCTTGGAGCAGTAATCAGAGGAGCAACAAGCCACTATGATTATGTGTGCAACGAGGTATCAAAGGGAATCGCATCCGTATCACTCGAATCAGAAATCCCGGTAATGTTTGGAGTAGTCACCACCGAAAACATCGAGCAGGCAATAGAAAGAGCCGGAACAAAAGCCGGAAACAAAGGATATGACTGTGCACTCGGTGCGATCGAAATGGTAAATCTCGTCAGACAAATCGGATAATATAATTATATAGAATAATCCCCGAGGTTCAAATATCATCGATATTTGGACCTCGAATACTTATTATATCTCAAATTGTAAATTATTGTCACAACGTAAGTGGCGTAAGCGCCGGGCATCCGGCAGCGCACACGCACTCCCGAGCAGGCGAATAGCGAAGCTGCTTAGAGACTGTAGAATTATGCCCAAGAAAAACAGAAATGCCCGGCCATGGACGGCCGGGCAAGGCGTTATGCGCCACGGACGGCGCATAAAAGCCGGTTTCGTCAAGCATAGAACCACCCCAAGGCATAATTCGTACAGTCTCTTAGCAGCGTAGCGTAGCAGGCGCGGGAGTGCGTGTGTGCTGCACGGGTGCCCGGCGCTTACGCCACGCCCTCCCCACACAAAAAAGAAGAAAAATTTAATATCTAAAGAATTGCACGAAAAATCTGTATATAGTATAATGATAGTTCAGGAAAACAAAACGGAGGACCATGAATTTTGATAGATATACATTGCCATTTATTATACGGAGTGGACGACGGCTCAAAGTCGCTCGAGGAATCGGTAGAGATGCTCAAGATAGCCAAAAAGCAGGGCATCACAGGCATAATCCTCACACCGCACCTGCGCCATGGAATGTTTAAGCATCCGCTTGAAAAGATAGAGCGACACTATAAAAAGCTGATGCCATATGCAAAGAAGCTTGGAATAGAATTAAAGCTCGGCACAGAGTATCATGTGGCAACCGATATGATAGATGCCTTTCATGGTGGGCTGTGCCATACACTGGCAGATACACAGTATATACTTACAGAGTATTCACATTCCAGCGAATACTCATTTGTATACAAGATGACGCGCGAAGCTATATTTGCAGGATATATACCGGTGATAGCACATGTAGAGAGATATGAGTGTCTCAGTGATATAAGCCGTATAGAGGATTTGCAGGAGCTGGGAGCACTCATACAGATCAATGCAGACTCAGTGCTCGGCATAGATGGCAGACACTTCAAGAGATATACAAAGAAGCTATTGAAGGCAGGACTTGTTGATGTAATAGCAAGCGACAGCCACGGCACAAAGGAGCGCGTCTGCAATATGAAAAAATGCTATGAGTACGTGGCAAAGAAGTTCGGTGATGACTACGCGCAGGAAATCATGCAGACCACACCGGAAAATATAATAAACGGAAGATAATCAGTGTAAATGCGGGGATAAATAATGGAGAGAGAACAGGATTTTGACAACGAGATAGAGATAGACTTAAAGGATCTGTTTCTTGAGATAATTTCATATTGGCAGTGGATAATTCTTGTTACGATAGCAACAGGTGCAGTGGCATTTGCGATAAGCAGATTTATGATTACACCTATGTATGAATCTACATCTGAGCTCTATGTACTTTCAAAGAGCACATCCATCACAAGCCTTGCGGATATCCAGACAGGCACCAGCCTGACAAATGATTACATAGTTGTAGTAAAGGGCCGTCCGGTGCTGGATCAGGTCATAGAGAATCTCAATCTGAATGAGAGCTACAAGACACTTGGCGGCAGGGTGACGCTTGATAATCCGTCCAACTCGCGAGTACTCAATATCACAGTAACGGATCCCGATCCGCAGATGGCAAAGACCATAGCAGATGAGATAGCAAAGGTCGCATCAGCATATATAGCGGAGAAGATGAAGCAGGATCCGCCGACCATCATCCAGAGCGGATATGATGATGGAGGCGCGGTAAGCCCTAATATCGGCAAAAACACAGTGATAGGAGCCTTTGCGGGAGCATTTCTGTCGATTGCGGTTATAGTGGTTTCTTATCTGTTCAATGATACAATCATAGATACAGAGGATGTGGAGAAGAAGCTCGGCATGAACGTGCTTGGTACACTTCCGCTTGATGAATCGGAAGATGACGGAGAGCAAGGAAAGGGCAGAAGCATGGCAGAGGCAGCCACAGAAAGAAA